>FWPV01000449.1_pt1 | contig 130053 bp, 101 predicted proteins | sample 2228371 | NCBI WGS metagenome assembly FWPV01 (sample SAMEA103939776, study PRJEB20133) | metagenome | reverse complement strand
CTTCGAGACCACCTTCCGCATCGCCCTGCAGCGCGGGCTGGAACAGTTCTATCAACTGGAAGAGAACGAACTGGCCGCCGAGAGCATCGGCCGGGACGAGCATCGCGCCATCCTGTTCTACGAAACCTCTGAAGGAGGCAGCGGCGTCCTGCGCCGTCTGGTCGAAGAGCCAGACGCCCTGGCTGAGGTCGCCCGCGCAGCTCTGGAGCGCGCCCACTACGACGAAAACGGGCAGGACCAGAAGCCCGAATGCATCGCCGCCTGCTACGAGTGCCTGCTCAGTTACAGCAATCAACTGGAGGCTTTCTTCATAGACCGGCACGCGGTGCGTCAGGGCCTGCTGGAACTGAGTCGCGGCCGCGTCTTGCGGCACGTCGCCGGGCGCACCTACGCCGAACACCTGGCCTGGCTCCATTCGCTCTGCGACCCCCGCTCCGACCTGGAACGCCGCTTCCTGGATGCCTTGGCTGCCCAGGGCCTGCGTCTGCCCGACGACGCCCAGCACGAAATCCCCGAACCGCGCTGCGTCCCGGACTTTTTATACGAGCCGAACGTGTGCGTCTTTTGCGACGGCCCCGTCCACGACCAGCCCGACCAGCGCCGCCAGGACGAAGCCCTGCGCGCCGAATTGAGCGGGCGCGGATTTAGAGTCGTCGTCATCCGCTATGACCGCGACCTGGAGAGCCAAATCGAAGAGCACGCTGACCTTTTGCGATAGGGGGAAGAGGCTGCACCGCCGGCTGCCTTTTCTCGAAAGCCGCTCGAAATGGGTTGGAAGCTCCTCGAGGAAGAGACTGAATTCATAAGCGTACGAATCGATAAACGATGCAGGGATGATCAACAATTAGCGAGGCGATGATGAGATGCTTGTTCGTTGCCGGCCTTTTGTTGTCGGCGTTTCCTTCGATTGCCGGTCAAACGCTGCGGTTGCAGTCGCCGAACGGCTCGGTCCGGGTGACCGTCAGCGTGGACGATCGCATCACCTACAGCGCCGCCATGAACGGCAGGCCGCTGATCGCCGATGCGCCGCTGTCGCTGACGCTGAAGGGCATGCCGACGCTGGGGGTGCGGCCGCGCCTGCGTTCCGCGGTGCGCCGCCCTATCGACGAAATCATCACCCCCGAAATTCCGGAAAAGTTCGCCCGCATTCATCACCGCGGCAACGAGCTGGAGCTCTCCTTGGCGGGCGGCTATCGCCTGCTGTTCCGCGCCTACGACAACGGCGTCGCCTACCGCTGGGCCGTCGATCTGAAGCGGCTGATCGTGGTGCAGTCCGAGGAGGTCGCCTACCCCTTAACCGATCCTGAGGCGCGTCTATACATTCCGCTGATTTCCGAGCGCGGGGACGTCGATCACTTTCACACCAGTTACGAAGAAAACTATACCGTCATGCCGCTTCGGGACTTGTCGCCGAATCAGACCGGCTATTTACCGCTGCTGGTCAAGTTTTCCGGCGGGCCGTGCATGGTGATCACCGAAGCCGATCTGGACGATTATCCCGGCCTCTATCTTCGCGGCGACGGCGCCGGTGGATTGGTCGGCGTCTTTCCGGCCTTCCCCTTGGAGGAAAAGGTCTTCGGCCAAGAGTTCAAGCAAAAGCTGGTGACCCGCCGGGCCGACTATTTGGCCGAAACTCGCGGCCGCCGCGCCTTTCCCTGGCGCGTTGCGCTGTTGGCGGAACGGGACGCCGATCTGCTGGAGAACACGTTGGTCTATTGCCTTGCGCCGCCCTGTAAAGTGAACGACGTCGGTTGGATTCGCCCCGGCAAATGCACGGACGACTGGACCATCGACACCAACCTCTACGGCGTGCCCTTCCGCGCCGGGCTGAACACCGAGACCTACAAGTTCTACATCGACTTTGCCGCGCGCTTTGCCGTTTCTTACGTCATGTTGGACGCCGGCTGGTCGAACAACGACGATCTCTTTGACATCAACCCGGCCGTCGATCTGCCGGCGGTTATCGCCTATGCCGAAGAAAAGGGCGTCGGCCTCTTTTTGTGGACCCTGGCCATGACCGTGGATCGGCAGCTCGATCGCGCCCTGCCGCAGTTTCAGGCCTGGGGCATCAAGGGCATCATGGTCGATTTTATGGATCGCGACGACCAGCCGATGGTGCAGTTCTATCGCCGCATCGCCGAGGCCACCGCCGAGCACAAGCTGATGGTGCTGTTCCACGGCGCCTACAAGCCGACCGGCCTGCGGCGCGAGTTTCCCAACATCGTCACCCGCGAGGCGGTGCTGGGGCACGAGTATAACAAGTGGAGCGAGCGGGTGACGCCGGAGCATGTTGCCACGCTGCCGTTCATCCGCATGACCGCCGGGCCGCTCGATTTCGAAGGCGGTTCCATGCTCAACGCGCAAAAGAACGATTTCCGCGCCGTGTTCAATAAACCGATGAGCCAGGGCACGCGCATCCACGAATTGGCGCTCTATGTGATTTTCGAAAGCCCGATGCAGTATCTGGCCGGCAATCCGTCCGACTATCTGCGCGAACCCGAGTACACGCAGTTTTTAGCGGACATCCCGACGATGTGGCACGAAACCGTGGCGCTCGACGGAGCGGTCGGTGAATTCGTGTTGCTCGCGCGGCGCCGCGGCGCGGAGTGGTATCTGGCGGCGATCACCGATTGGCAGCCGCGCACGCTCGAGGCGCCGCTCTCCTTTTTGCCGCAGGGCACCTGGCGAGCCGAAATCTATGCCGACGGCATCAACGCCGACCGCTACGCTTCGGACTATCGGGTGACGGTTCGTCAAGTTTCGCCGCAGGACACGCTGACGCTCGATCTGGCGCCCGCCGGCGGCTGTGTCGTCAAGTTGACGCCATAGGCCTGAAAAGGCGGACGGAGAGTTTTGACGTGGAAGGATGCGTGTTTTTGGCGGGCAGGAATGCCTCGGACAGGCAAGAATGCCTGCTTTTGACAGGCAAGAATGCCTGTCCTACCAGGAATGCCAGGCCGACGGGCTCCGACGATCGTGATGCCGTAGGTCAGACATTCTTGTCTGACGTTTTGCGGAAAACGCAATATCCTTACTTGTCGTTAAATCGAAGGTTTTCGGGTGTTTCCCCACCTTTTTCTCGCGTTCATCGCTCCTTCTGTAACAGCACGGCGTCATTCGCAGGCTGCTTAGTGCTTTTGCCGCTTGTTTTTTCTCGTTTGTATGTTTATACTTATGCACAGGCTGAAAGTCGTATGGTCAAAATATGTCTGCTGTTTTACAGCATCAGACGGTCATTTGCGGCTGATCTGTCGGGCGGCAGGTTTGATCAAGATTGATTTTGAGGTTTTAAAATGGGAATCGAAGAAATCGAAAAAGCGGTGGTTTCACTGCCCGAGCAAGAGTACAAAAAATTTCGCCGCTGGTTTTTTGAGCGGGACTGGGAACGGTGGGATGAGGAAATCGAGCAAGATGTACAATCGGGCAGGCTCGATCAGTTGGTCAAAGAGGCTGATGATGCGAAGCGCTTTGGCAAACTTGGGGAGCTTTGATGCATCGCACAACCGATCAATTCTGGGAGCGCTATAAAGCATTGCCGGAAGAGGTCCGCAGGTTGGCAGATAAATGTTTCAAGTTGTTGAAAGAGAATCCGCATCATCCATCGTTGAGTTTAAAAAAACTGGGACGTTTCCGATCGGTGCGCATCGGTTTGGCTTATCGCGCATTGGCTGTGGAGTGCGGAGAGGACCTGATCTGGGTATGGATCGGAAACCATGATGATTATGAAAGGATTGTTGGTCAGCGTTAAAGTATTTCCAGAGAGGAAAGAATGCCTCGGACAGGCAGGAATGCCTGTCCTACGAGGAATGCCTGACCGACGGGCGGGGGCGACGGTCATGCCGTAGGTTATCATTCTGTAGGTCAGACATTCTTGTCTGACGTTTTGCGGAAAACGCAATATCCTTACTTGTCGTTAAATCGAAGGTTTTCGGGTGTTTCCCCACCTTTTTCTCGCGTTCATCGCTCCTTCTGTAACAGCACGGCGTCATTCGCAGGCTGCTCCATGTTTATATCCACTTGATTTTATATCCCATTCTATTTAATATAATAGTGTAATACAAGAGCAATTGATTGTCAGTTGTTTGTCAAACAAGAGCGTGATCATGGCGGCGAGTGAAACAACCTTTGGGATTGAGGGCGTTGATTCGTTTAATCCGAAAGTACCGGCTTTGACAAGGGAGATCGAATCGAGAGGCTCATCATCAATTAAAAGGATGTTGTTCGGATCAACCGGTGCCGAATAGAAAAACGCCGGCGCTGAAGGCGTGCATCAATTGGTTGGGGTTGCAGGATCATAAGGGGAATTGAACGTACAGCAGGCCGTCGAATTTAGATCGAGTCTTCGGTGATCAATGAGTTTTCCGCAAACAGAACAAATCCCAACCGATTTTGTCCTGCCCGTTCACGAACGAAGGTGAGTTGTATTTTTCGTGTTGACCTGAGATGAACTGAGGTGGAAAGCGGTTTCTGCTCCGTGGAACGGGATAGGGAGAGCCTTTTTCGCCCCGTTGAATCAACTCTGTGCGACGCGGCATGGGCGGCCGGATCATAAACCTGAGAAAGGTGGACCAGAGGATCGAGGTCTTTGATATTTTGAATTGCCGCTTGTGCAATGTTGTATCGGCTGCAAGCCGCGGCGCTCGACAGCGCATATTTTTTTCGATTTGATGAGATCAAGCTTTTCGATGTCCTTGAATAAACCGAACTCGCCGTGCGATGCCGAAGGCGGCCGTCGAGTTCACTTGTTTATGTACAAAACTCAGGGAAGCTGAAAATGTCGCTTGAAATGCAAACGAGAGTGTGTGCGCTGTTGTTGATGTTTGTGGCGGCCATTTACGGAGCTGGAGGGGGCGAGGGGGATCCTTTTTCGGTTCGGCGCGGTTTAGAGCGGGTTTTTCCGCGGGCAGGGAATGAAGGGGCTCCGCTTGCTCCTGGGGGCAGCGGCGACAGTTGGAACGTGCGGCCGGTGGGCCGTTTGGCTTTCGGACCCTGTTATGCGGTTGCAACGTCGGGAAACCAAGTTTATTTCGGCAACGGCTGTTATGTGGAAATTGCCGACATTTTCAATCCGTCGAAGGCGGTGAGGCGGGGCAAATTGGAACTACCGGCGCAGGTCCGGGGCCTTGCGGCGGCCGGTAATTATGTTTATGTTGCCGACGGCGAGTCGGGCTTGCGGATCATCGACGTTTCCAATCCTTTGTCGCCGCGGGAGGTCGGGTCTTTCGACACTCCGGGGATTGCTTTGGGTGTTGCGGTTTCGGGCGGTTATGCCTATGGGGCGGACGGGGATGCCGGACTTCGGGTGATTGATGTCTCTAATCCAGCGTCGCCGCGGGAGGTCGGGTCTAGCGACACGCCGGGGGAAGCTCGGAGTGTTGCGGTTTCGGGCGACTGTGCCTATGTGGCGGATGGTGAAGCCGGTCTTCGGGTCATCGGTGTCTCCAACCCGTCGTCGCCTCGGGAGCTCGGTTATTTCGATACGGGGGAATGCTTATAGTGTTGCGGATGCCGGCAAATATCTCTATATCGCTGACGGAGACGCAGGGATGGCTGTTTTAGAATTTCTCGGAGATCCAAGTAAAGTATCAAATGAGTTAAAGCCGTCTTTAGTGAAGAGTTTCAGGATATACCAGAACCATCTCAATCCCTTCAATCCTTCGACGCAGATCAGCTATGCTTTGCCGGTGCGGAGCAGCGTTCGGTTGGTGATTTTTGATGTTGTCGGTCGGCAGGTTGAGGAGTATGCGGCGGTCGAGGAGGCGGGGGTTCATCAGTTTACGTGGCGGCCGAGCGGCGCGGGCGGCATTTACTTTAGCCGTTTTGAGGCGACGCCTGTTGAGGGGGACGGCGGGCCGTATCATTCGACGATCAAGATGACGTACACAAAGTAGGCTGTAAAACAGATCGACGTTGAACTCGCCGTGCGCCCGAAAGGGCGTGCGGCGGGTTTTGACGTGCAGGAAGGCCGTTTTACGACAGGAGGGAATGCCTCGGACAGGCAAGAATGCCTGTCCTACCAGGAATGTCTGTCCTACGATGAAAGACAGGCATGCCTGGCCCACATCATTTTTCCCGCTTGATTTTTCACGATGATCTCTCTACACTATCTCGAAAAGCGATTTCAATCGTCTTTTTCAAACAAACCGCATGAACGACAAGATTAACGCTCGTTCTCGCGAAGACGTTGGCTTCCGGTTCCATGGAAAGCAAACACAGGAAATTCATAAGGAGTCACTGTGAAAGCCCCTTCCCTCTTTTCCAACGTTGCAGTCCTTTTGCTTTTTACAACCCCCTCTGCCCAAACAAACATCGAGGGGGTTCCGGTGTCGGAGGATAGGGAGCTGCGGGCGGTCATCGACATGAGCGCTTGGCTCGACAAACCGGCCGGGGTGCACGGATTTATGCATGCGGACGGCAACCGCTTTCTCTTCGACGACGGCGTGCCGGTCACGTTTTGGAGAACCAACATCGCCGGCGACAAGCCGTTCCTGACAAGTCTGACTGTTTCATCGATTGAATGAGTCAAGTGAAACGTTTGCAGAGCGACCTGCCTTTTGTGCTCATGCGCCATGGTTCGGGCATGCTGCATTTCCGCACGCCGGTTCGCATCTTGTGCGCACACCGGCTCGCCGAGGTCGAGCCCGTCCTTCGCGCCGTCGAGGTTGCGACTCAGAAGGAGGGAGGGTGCGCCGCCGGCTGGATCGCTTATGAAGCGGCGCCCGCTTTCGATGCCGCTCTGAAGGTCAAGTCCACCTCTCATTTTCCGCTGCTCTGGTTCGGCATTTTTCGCGAAGCGGTCGAAACGGTTTTGCCGGTCGTAGAAAACGACTTGGACACCCTCGACTGGCGGCCGTCGATCACCGCCGATGAATATCGCAGGGCCGTGGAAATCATCCGCGGGCACATTCGCAACGGCGCCTCCTATCAGGTCAATTTCAGCTACCGCCTGAAAGCCGCCGCTCCGAGGGATCCGTTCGCCTATTTCGTCAATATGGCCGGCGATCGAGCGCCCTTCGGGGCCTACATCGAAACCGAGGAGTGGGCGGTATGCAGCGCCTCGCCGGAGCTTTTCTTCAAATTGGAGGGCGAGCGCATCGAGTCGCGACCGATGAAGGGCACCGCCGCGCGCGGCCTGTGGTTCGAACAGGACCACACGTTCAAAAGAGAGCTGAGGGACTCGATAAAAGATCGCGCCGAAAACGTGATGATCGTGGATATGGTGCGCAACGATCTGGGCCGCATCGCCGAGGTCGGCAGTGTGCGGCCGGTCTCGTTGTTCGACATTGAAAAATACCCGACGGTTTGGCAAATGACCTCGACCATCGCGGCCCGCAGCCGCGCCCCCCTGTTCGAGATTCTACAGGCGCTCTTCCCGGCCGCTTCGATCACCGGCGCGCCCAAATGCCGCACCATGGAGATCATCGCCGACCTCGAGACGACGCCGCGCAACCTCTATACCGGCGCCGTCGGCTTTGTGCTGCCCAAGCGAATAGCCCAGTTCAACGTGGCCATTCGCACCATGGTGGTGGACAAGGTTAAGGGGTGCGCCGAGTACGGCGTCGGCGGCGGAATCGTATGGGACTCGCGGCCCGCTGCCGAACTGATGGAGAGCCGAACAAAGGCCGCGGTGCTTTCGCCTTATCCCCGCCGTTTCGAACTGGTGGAGACGATGTTGCGGCGTGACGACGGCAGCGTTTGGCTTCTGGAGGAGCATCTCCTGCGTTTGGCGAAATCGGCCGACTATTTCGATTTCAAATTCGACGAGCAGCTCGTTCGGAAGGCCTTGGCGGAAGCGATTGCCTCGCTCCCCGCCGGCCTTCATCGCCTGCGGCTGACGCTTGCCCGCGACGGCTTATTCGATCTTCAGGCCCAAGCGATCGAAACGGAGATGCTGACCTTCGGGAGGCTGACCCTCGCCGCCGAGCCGATCGATCCAAAGGATCGTTTTCTTTACCACAAAACCACCTTCCGAGCTCCCTATGAACGCGCCTTGAAAAACCGCCCCGGCTTTGACGACGTGCTGCTGTTCAACGAGGCGGGGGAGATCACCGAAACGACGATCGCCAACGTTGCGGTGGAAATCGACGGCAGGCTGTGCACCCCGCCGGTGGAATGCGGCCTGCTGCCCGGTACGCTGAGGGCGCATCTGTTGCATGAAAAGGTGTTGACCGAGCGCGTCATTACCGTGGAGCAGGCCGTTGCCTCGGGAAAGGTTTACTTGCTCAACTCGGTCAGAGGAGTGCAGAGAGCAGTACTGGAAATGCCGTGAGTGTTGCGCCGCGCCGGGGAAGGGAAGGTGCAAAGCGCTTCGAACAGGAGGAAAGAAAAGGGCAAAGAAAGCGCCGATGCCCGGCTCGAACGAAAGGGTGTGATAAATTCGCTGCTTTTTCCTTCATTTTTCTTTAAATTGCTTTGCGGTGGAATTCGAAAGGAGTTTTGGTGAACCCACGATTTCGTGCTTTGGCGGTTGCGCTGCTCGCACCTCGAAAAGGTTACCCTACGGACTTGACGGAAAAAAGCGCCCTCGAAGGGCTCATTCGACGTTTGGCGCCGCAGGAGACGGCCAAGGAACTCATCCGCATGGGACCTGCCGGAGACGGCGGCTACCTGGTGCCGAACGACCTTGAAGGCATCGACGCCTGCTTCTCGCCGGGCGTCAGCACCATTTCCGGCTTTGAGCTTGACTGCGCCGAACGGGGCATGGAGGTGTTCCTGGCCGACAAGTCGGTGGAAAAGCCGGCCGAGGAGCACGAGCGCTTTCACTTTGTCCGCAAGTACATCGGCGCTTTCAGCAACGACGACTTTGTAACACTCGACGAATGGGTTTCTGCGGCGCTGCCCGGCTCGCGCGGCGATCTATTACTGCAGATGGACATCGAAGGCTATGAGTATGAGACGCTTCTCAGCCTTTCCGCCCCACTTCAGCAGCGCTTCCGCATCATCATCGTCGAGTTTCATTTCATGGAACAGTTGTGGAACAGGCCGTTTTTTAGAATCGCTTCGCGCGCCTTCGAGAAACTGCTGCAGACGCACACCTGCGTTCACATTCATCCCAACAACTGCCGTCCCGCCCTAAAGAAAGCCGGCCTGGAAATTCCGCAAATGGCCGAATTCACTTTTTTGCGCAACGATCGTGTGATCGATCCGCGGCCGGCGCGAATCTTTCCGCATCCGTTGGACGGCGACAACACCGATGATCCGCCGCTGCCGCTGCCGGCATGCTGGCGCGGCGCCGTTTGAGCAAAAGTTGAAGAGGAGAAGGTTATGGAACGGGGAAAGCCCTTGCTGACGATGTCATTGATGCTGGTTTTCGTTCTCATCTCGGCGACGCAAATGGCGATTGCCGCCGAAAAACCGCTCGCACGTTTCAAGGTGAAAGCCGAACAGGCGTTGGGCGAGACGCCCGTATCGGTTCCTTTTAATCCCGTACTCATACCGCAGGGCAAAGTGCCGGCGCTCGTTGAAGTGACGTCGGCCGGGCGTGTGCCCACGCCGTGCCAGGCGGAGCCCGGCTATGCGCCGCGTTTGTGGTGGATTTTGCGGGGCAGCACGCCGCCGGGCCGAGAACGCGTTTTCGAACTGACGGCTTCGGAACCGGCGCAGGCGGCCGAAATGCAGTGCAGCCTAACCGAGGAGAACATCGTTCTCAGCCGTCGCGGTCAGCCTTTAATCAACTATCGACGAAAGGTCATGCCGCCGCCTGCCGGCGTCGATTCCCTTTTTGCACGCAGCGGCTTTATTCACCCCCTTTGGGCGCCGAACGGTAAAGTGCTCACGGCCATTCAACCGCCCGATCACTATCATCACTACGGCATATGGAACCCTTGGACCAAGACCCGCTTTCAGGGCAGGGAGGTCGATTTCTGGAACCTCGGCGGCGGTCAGGGCACGGTCAAATACGTCGGGCTCGTTTCTGCTGTTGAGGGGCCGGTGTACGCGGGATTCAAAGTCCTTCAGGAGCACGTCGATTTGACGCAAAAGCCGCCGGTGACCGCGCTGAACGAATTATGGGACGTGCGCGCCTGGGCGGTCGGCGATGCGCAAAAGCTGCTTCTTTGGGATTTGCACACAACCTTGAGCTGTGCCGGCGACAGCTCGCTGCTGTTCGAAGCCTATCGTTACGGCGGCGGCATCGGCTACCGCGCCGTGGAGATGTGGACGAAAGAGAACTGCACGGTGCTCACTTCCGAGGGAAAGACACGGCTCGATGCCGACGGCACGCGGGCGCGTTGGTGCCGAATCGAGGGCGACGACGGCAATGGCGGCCGCATGGGCATTCTGTTCATGAGTCGACCGGACAACCGAGAACATCCCGAGCCGATGCGCGTCTGGCCGGAAGACGCCAACAACGGCCGCGGCGATCTGTTCTTCGAGTTTTGCCCCATCCGCCACAACGACTGGCTTCTCGAACCGCGGCGCGAGTACAGCCTGCACTACCGCATGGCGGTATTCGTCGGCGACCTGCCGGTCGACGAGTGCGAGCGCCTGTGGCGTGACTTTGCCGCGCCGCCGAAGGTTACTGAAATGCGCTGAACAAACGCGGGTGAAGCCATGAGCAAGCGATCCATTCTGTTCTTTTGCATATTTTTTCTTCTTTCGGAGCTTTACGCCGGCGAAAAAGGGCGCCCCGCCGTGCTCATTTACACCAAAAACGGCGAAGGCTATGTGCACGACAACATCGCCGCCTGCACCGAGGCGCTGTTGGAGATCTGCCGTCGCAACGGCATCGACGCCGTCGTCAGCGATTCGCCGACCGTTTTCACCCAGGAGCGGTTGTCGCAGTTTCATGCCGTAATTTTCGCCAATACCAACAACACCGTTTTCGACGACGACGAGCAGCGGCTGGCCTTCATGCGTTACATCAAGGCCGGCGGAGGCATGATGGGCATCCATTCGGCTTCCGGTACTGAACGCCGCTGGCCCTGGTTTCAGCAGGCGGTCGGCGGTGCCTTTCTGCGTCATCCGCCGCTGCAAGAGTTCGAAATCAAGGTCATCGACCGCTCTCACCCGGCCACCGAGCCGTTCGGCGGCCGCTTTCGCTGGGAAGACGAGTGCTATTTTCACGACCGCCTCAACCCCGACATTCACGTCCTCATGGCCGTCGATCTGCGCACCCTCAAAGACAATCAGCTCGATCGCTATCCCGGCAAAGTGTTCGGCGACTATTTTCCTTTAGCCTGGTGTCATGAATACGACGGCGGTCGGCAGTTCTACACGGCGCTGGGGCACAAGATCGAGCATTACCGCATCCCCCAGTTCGTCCGTCACCTCGAAGCAGGGTTGCTGTGGACCATCTCCGGCGATCGTTCGCCGGATTACCGTAAAGCCGCCGATGCGAGCGTTGAGCTTCTGCCGGCGGAGGGAAAATAAACATTTGAGGTGAAGAGCTTATGAAAACATCACGCCGAGATTTTCTCAAAACGGCGCTGGTCGGCGGATCCGCCGCCTTTGCGGCGCCGACGATCGTACCGTCGTACGTCTTCGGCGCCGCGGCGCCGAGCAACCGCCTGCTGATCGGCCAGATCGGCTGCGGCCGCATCGCCCGCGACCACGACCTTCCCGAAACCATTGACGACGATCGTGCGCTGGTCGTCGCGTTATGCGACGTCGACAGCAAACGGCTGCGCGAAGGCAAAGAGTTCGTTCAACAGTACTATCTGAGCAAAAAGAACCGCAAGCCGCCGGAAATCAAGCTGTATAGCCACTACCGCGAGATGTTGGCCGATCCGCAGATCGATGCCGTCGTCATCAGCACGCCGGATCACTGGCATGCGCAGCCGGCGATCGAAGCGGCACTCGCCGGTAAGGACATCTACCTGCAAAAGCCGACGTCCTTGACCGTGGTCGAGGGGAGGCAGTTGAGCGACGTGATTCACCGCACCGGTCGCGTTTTCCAGATGGGCTCGCAGCAGCGTTCCATGCCGCAGTTTCGCATTGCCTGCGAGCTGGTGCGCAACGGCCGCGTCGGAAACCTGCACACCATCCGCATCGGCCTGCCGTTCGATCCTTCGGGCGAAGAAGAACCGGAAATGCCGATTCCGCCCAACCTGAACTATGAAATGTGGCTGGGGTCCACGCCCTATGTCTATTACACCGAAAAGCGCGTCCACCCGCAAAACGACTATTCGCGTCCCGGCTGGCTGCGCTGCGAACAGTTCGGTGCCGGCATGATCACCGGTTGGGGCTCCCATCATCTCGACACCGCCAACTGGGGCATGGGCACCGAGTATACCAACTTTATCGAGGTGGAGGCCGAAGCGCAGTTCCCGACCAAAGGACTTTGGGATGTACACGGCTCCTTCACCGTTCACGCCAAGTTCGCCAACGGCGTTACCATGATCGTCTCCGATTCTTTCCCCAACGGCGTGCGCTTTGAAGGCGACGAAGGCTGGATTTTCGTCACTCGCGGCAACTATGCAGTAACGGCGAGCGACCCGATCGTCAAAAAGAATACCGAGGCGCTCTCGGCGAGCGATCCCAAGCTTCTCTCGCCTTTGCCTGCGGATGCGGTTCGTCTGCATGTGAGCGAGCAGCATCACAAGGATTGGATCAGCGCCATCCTTACGCGCGGCACCCCCGTGGCACCGGTGGAACCGGCGCATCGTGCCTGCAGCAACTGCCTGCTCAGCCACATCGCCATGAAGTTGAAGCGTAAACTTTACTGGAATCCGCTCAAGGAGCGCTTTATCAACGACGACGAGGCCAACGCCATGCTGTCTCGGCCGCAGCGCTGGCCTTACGGCACCAATTATGTGCTTTGAGCGCTCGGCCGCGGAAAAAGCGGCGCTGAGACCGCGGCCTCAGCCTTCCTGACGAACGGCGAAACCGCCTGCAAACCGTCGATCAGGGGCTGTTCAACAAAAAAAGCCTCCCTTCGGCATGAAGGGAGGCTTTTTGCGTCAAATCTCGGCCGGCCTTCGACAGACCAGGTTGCGGTCGCCGTAGGTGTTGTCGATTCGCGCGGTCGCCGTCCAAAACTTGCGGCGGCGAACCGCAGGAACGGGATAGACGGCCTTTTCCCGCGAATAGGCGTGCGGCCAATGATCCGCAGCGGCCTCTTCGGCGGTGTGCGGCGCGTTTTTGAGCACATTGTCCGCCGGCTCGGCCTTGCCGCTGCGCAGCTCTTCGATTTCATGGAAAATGGCGATCATCGCCTCGCAGAAGCGGTCGAGCTCTTCCTTCGGCTCGCTTTCGGTAGGCTCCACCATCAGCGTACCGTGTACCGGCCAAGCGACGGTCGGCGCATGAAATCCGTAATCCATGAGCCGTTTGGCGACGTCTTCGACGGTAATTCCCACGTCTTGTTGCTCCCGGCGCAGGTCAAAGATCAGCTCGTGCGCCACTCGGCCCTTGGAACCGCTGTAGACCACCGGAAAGTAGGGCTCCAGCCGCGCCTTCAAATAGTTGGCGTTGAGAAGTGCGCCCTGAGTGGCGCGAATCAGGCCTTCGGTTCCCAGCATGCGAATGTAGGCGTACGAAATGAGCAGGATGTTGGCGCTGCCGTAGGGGGCGGCGCTGACGGCCGTGATCGCTTTGCTGCCGCCGGTCTTGACCAGCGGATGCCCCGGCAGATAGGGCGCCAGGTGCGCCGCTGCGCAGATGGGCCCCACGCCGGGACCTCCGCCGCCGTGGGGAATGGCAAAGGTCTTGTGCAGATTGAGATGGCAGATGTCGGCGCCGATTTGCGCCGGGCTGGTGAACCCCACCTGAGCGTTCATGTTGGCGCCGTCCATATAAACCTGGCCGCCGTTTTCGTGCACCACGGCGCAGATCTCCTTGATCTCCTCTTCGAAAACACCGTGGGTTGAAGGATAGGTGACCATGAGCGCCGCCAGCGTGTCGCGATGAGCCTCGGCTTTGGCACGCAGATCGGCGAGATCGATGTTGCCGCGCTCGTCGCAGTTCACCGTAACTACGGTCATGCCGGCCATAACGGCGCTGGCCGGGTTGGTGCCGTGCGCCGACGCCGGGATGAGGGTCACCCGCCGATGAGCTTCGCCGCGGTCTTTGAAATAGGCGCGAATGACCATCAACCCCGTGTATTCGCCCTGGGCTCCGGAGTTGGGCTGCAGGGATACGGCCGGAAAGCCGGTAATCGCCGCCAGAAAAGACTCGAGTTCGCGGATCACCTGCAGGTAGCCCTGCGCTTGCTCTGACGGCGCAAAGGGGTGAATTTCGGCGAATTCGGGGCGGGCAAGCGGCAGCATGGCGGCGGCGGGATTGAGCTTCATAGTGCAGGAGCCCAACGGAATCATTGAGCCGGTGAGCGACAGATCCTTGTTCTCCAGCGACTTGATGTAGCGCATCATGGCCGTTTCGGAAGAATAGCTGCTGAACACCGGGTGCTGCAGATAGGGGGAACGGCGCCGCAGATTTTGCGGAATGACCGGCGCGCCGGCAGGGACTTCCGCCGCCTTTTTGCCTGCGGCCCGTGCAAAGAGGTTGACGATGTCGTTGAGGTCTTCTTCCGATGTGGTTTCGTCGAGCGAAATGCCGATGGTGTCGTCATCGATGTAGCGAAAGTTGATCAGCGCCTTTTCCGCCTGATCGCGAACGATGGCGACCTGCTCGGGTGAGCCCTTGATCTTCACCGTGTCGAAGAAGGCGTTGTTGAGCTGACGCCAGCCGAGGGCGGAAAGCTGCTGCGCCAGTCGACGCGTCTTGTCGTGAATCGATTCGGCGATGGCGCGCAGTCCCTCGGGGCCGTGATAGACAGCGTACATGCCCGCCATGATGGCCAACAACGCCTGAGCGGTGCAGATGTTCGACGTGGCCTTTTCGCGGCGGATGTGCTGCTCGCGGGTCTGCAGCGCCATGCGGAAGCCTGGGTTTCCCAGTCTGTCGATCGAAACGCCGATGATGCGCCCCGGCGTTTGGCGGACAAACTCTTCGCGGGTCGCGAAATAGGCGGCGTGCGGGCCGCCGAAGCCGAGGGGAATGCCGAACCGTTGTACCGAGCCGAGCACCACATCGGCGTCGAGCTCTCCCGGCGGGGTCAGCAGCGTAAGGCTGAGCAGATCCGCGGCCACCGCGACCAACGCACCGGCGGCATGCGCCCGTTCAATGAAATCGGCATAATCGTAAACGAGGCCGTCCTCGGCCGGAAACTGAAGGAGAGCCCCGAAAACCTGCTCGGAGAACTGAAAGGTACGGCAGTCGCCGACGACCAGCTCAATGCCCAACGGTTCGCAGCGGGTCTGCAGCACTGCCAAGGTTTGTGGAAACACCTTGTCGGAGACAAAGAAACGGTTCGCCCCGCTTTTCACTTTCTCCTTTGAACGCAGGCGGTGCAGCATGGCCATGGCTTCTGCGGCGGCGGTGGCCTCGTCCAACAGAGAGGCGTTGGCGACCGGCATGGCCGTCAAATCTTCGACCATGGTTTGAAAGTTGAGCAGAGCTTCCAAACGGCCCTGCGAAATCTCGGACTGGTAAGGGGTGTATTGCGTATACCAGCCGGGGTTCTCAAAGATGTTTCTCAGGATGACGCTCGGCGTCACCGTGTTGTAGTAGCCGAGGCCGATGTAGGAACGGGCGACGCGGTTCATGCGGGCGACGCGGTCGATGTACTGCAGATACTCGCGTTCGCTCATCGGCGGCGGCAGCGCCGGCGCCTCCTTCAGCCGAATCGAAGCGGGAATGGTCTGCTCCACCAGCTCTTCGATCGACGAAACGCCGATGGTCTGCAGCATCTCCTTCTGCTGCGCTTCGTTCGGTCCGACAAGGCGGCGACTGAACGATGTATTTGGGGTCATGGCTGTACCTCTGTAGATTTGAGTTTTACTACCGTTTTCCGACTGCGGAAGCGGCGGCTTCAAATTCCGTTATAGAACGTGCCGGCGACTGCCCACCAACGGGCGCCATTGAACGTCGGCATAGCCCAAGAGCCGCGTAAAAGCGGCGGCCGTTCCGGCCACCCATTCGGCCCACGGGCGGTCGTTCATCGGCAGGCGGCCGCCGGCGTATGTCTCGTGACCGCCGGCGTTGCTGCGATCCTGAATGATCTCCTGCAGCAGGCGATAGGCGCGGCCGTCGGCATGAGTAGTTCTCAGCGAAAAATAGACGTGATCGTGGAATTTGCCCATCACCAACACCCAGGTGATGCGGCGGTGACGAAGAAAGAAATCGGCGATTTCGGCCACAATTTCGGGCTGCGGAACCGTGCCCAGCGGCACAAAGATGATGCGGCCGAAGGTCATGGCGCGGTTGAGAGCGATGGCCAGACCGGTAAAGTAGGCGTTGGGCAGCTTGGGATAGGCAATGGCGCCGAGCTTGCGCAGGCTGCAGAGGGGAAAGAGCGTCAGATAGACCTTCAGGTCGCGAGGATGCGCCTCGCGCTGCAGCTCCTGCGTTTCCGTGCGGATGGCATAGATGATGGCGGTCGCCGTTGCCGGCTTAATCTCCGCTTCGGCTGCCGTTAACAATTCTGCCAGCAGCGTGGCGGTGGCGCCTACCTGACGGCTGTAGATGAGCACGCCGTCGCTTTTGTTTTCATTTCCGAGATGGTGGTCGATGACCAGATGACAGGGAAGGGCAGCGGGCAGGGGATTATTGCCTCGGCCCGGTTGGGTGTCCACCATGGCAATGCGGTCGAAACGGCCGAGATCGATCTGATCGAAAGGGACGACCGGAATGCCGAGCAGCTTGACCATCTTGGTGTTCTCGGCGCGGCTGATCATGCCGCCGTAGCAGAGGGTGGTCGCGATTCCGTGCTTGCTTTCGAGGAGCGTCTTGAGGGCAAATCCCGAGGCCAGCGCATCCGGATCGGGCTGATTGTGCAGAACGACGACGGCTGAGCGGGCGCCTTGAAATATCTCCTTGAGGGCTTTCAAAGCGCGCGCGGCGGTTCGCGTCGAAAGAGCGATTTTCTGCATTGGCTGTTGGAATTTCGCCTTAAAATTAGCAAATTGACGGCGGGAAGTGCGCTCCCGCTCCTCGGCTGAAAGTTAGTACAATCCGGCTTTATCTGCAACTGATTCCTTTTTGCCGAGCGGTCAGGGCGCTCGCACAATCGGTCGAAAGACAGGCAAATCAATGGAAACGTTTTTCATTCAGTTCATCCTCATTCCTTTGGTCATTTTTTGCGCCCGCATTACCGATGTTTCGCTCGGGACGGTGCGCATCATTCTCCTCTCCCGCGGTCACCGCGGCTTCGTTCCGATCCTCGGCTTTTTCGAAGTGCTGCTCTGGGTGGTGGTTATGGCCAACATCGTCAAATCGCTCAACCACCCGATCTATTACATCGCCTATGCCGGCGGGTTTGCTGCCGGCAATTACGTCGGCATGCTCATCGAGAATCGACTGGCCATGGGCATTTCCTTGATCCGCATCGTCACCGGCGCGGACGGCGGCATCATGGCTGAACGGTTGCGCTTCGAAGGCTACGTGATCACCGAAGTGACCGGCTACGGCAACCGCGGTAAGGTGCGTATTCTCTTCACCGTCGTCAAGCGCCGCGAGGTGCCGCATCTCGTCGAACTGGTGCGCCGCCACAATCCCGACGCCTTTTACACCATCGAGGACGTCAATTTCGTCAGCCGAGACTATGCGCTGTCGCTGCATCCTCGCCGCAGCCTCTTCGAACGCATCAACTTTGCTAAAAAGAAATAGTTTCTTTTCCTCTCCTAAAAAAGGCTGTAAGAAAGCCCGATGCCCATCACCTGTTTGAGCTGTCTTTTCGCTGAAAGGTCCTTGTCGTAGACCAGCTTGACGTTAAAGCTGAAGGCGATCAGGCGCGTCACCTTGGCGGTCAAATCGCTGTCCCAAATGACGTCGATCCGGTCGGCGGACTTGCAATCCGAGAACAGCTCCAATTTGGATTTGATCTGCGCAGTCGAGGCGAGCTTGTAGTTAAAGTCGACGACCGACTCGGCTCCCACCTCGTTTTTGACTTTCTCCACCTTTGTTGTCGAAGGATCATCCGAATAGAAGGTAAAGGTGCGGCTGAGCGTCTGTTTTGCGGCCGCGCCGAAACGCACCTGAACGACGTCGCTCGGCTTGTATCCCAAGCCGAGCCCTTCACGAAAAACAGCCGGATCCATAAAGCGCGAGATCTTTTCCTTGGGCGCGCGGCTGTAATCATAGCCGGGTGCAAATTGCGTTTCGCCGACCCCGGACAGGTAAGGGTTCAGCAGCTTACCGACTTTGTAGGTCAGAACGCTTTCCACCTTGATCTCGTCCGCAGCCTTTTTCACCGGCCCGCTGCCGCTCTTGACGCTGCCGTATTCGAACTTGCCGCTGTTTGCCCAGGTGAACTTTTCACGATCGTTGACGAACTTGAGCAGGCTGCGCACCTGCCAGGCGGTCGAGTTTTCGCCCCCTTGGCGATAGTTGTCGAAAGACGCCTGAGTAATGTTGAGTGCAACCGATGCCTCCTTCTGCCACCCGTATTTCGTCTGTTCGCCCTCTTGGGCGGACGCCATTCCGGCGAGCAACAGGGCCGTCATGATGATCCTCATAGTCTCCTCCTGTAAAGATATGCTGACTGTCGGCTTTTGAACGTTTACGGCAGGGAAGGATATTTCCGCAGGAATGCTCTTAAGGAAGAAAAGAGTCGGTGAGAAGGGTTCTGCGGCTCAAAGCGGCGCGGCCGTAACGTTGAGGAACGAATCCGCATTGAAGCGATTGAGGAGGGATTTGAGGCCTTGTTTCAGCGGCTGGGCCGGGTATCGAGGGTCATAGAATTGAACCGAAAAGCCTGCCTTCTGCAATGCAAATGACAACGTTTTTGAAGTAAAGAAGGAGCGGTGGAACCGCGGATGGTTGCCGCCGCGCCAGCGTTTGGACGGCGGTGCCGAACGAAAGGCAAGGCCGTTGAAATTGGGCACTTCGATAAAGAGTCTGCCGCCGGAGGCCGTGTGCCGGCGCAGCAGCGAAAGAACGCCCAACGGTTTTTGAAAGTGTTCCAGCGAGTGCCAAAGCGTAATGACGTCGTAAGAGCCGTCGAGCTGCAAACCCTCTTCGAGATTCCCGATTTTGACCTTTAAACCGAACATTTCCGAAGCATATCGGGCGGCGTTCAAAGAGATGTCGACCCCTTCGACATTATAGCCGGCGTTTTGTGCGTGGGCGAGAAAAAAGCCGCGTCCGCAGCCGACGTCGAGAAGACGGCCGAAGGGCACAAAGCGGCGGATACGGTCCAAGCGCTGCTGATTAAGAGCGGCCGAGCGCCTCAAAGACTCCTCATCGGGCTCCGCTTGTGCAAAATAGGCTTCATAATTCTGCTCCTCAACTTCAAGCGCCGGCGGATTGCCGTGATAGACGAAACCGCAGCTCCGGCAGCGGGCAAGGCGATGCGCATCGATTTTCCAAAAGAGAAGGACGTTGCGGCTGTTGCATAGGGGGCAGGGACGCATGGGGCCTCTGAGGGGGCAGACGATCGGGCAGACCGCCGATCAAGCGGCCTGCCCGGCAAGATGAAGGTTTACCAGAAGTAAATGTAAAAGGCGACGATAACACCGACGATGATCGCCGTGTGAAGCACATCCCAGCCGTTCCAGGAGGCGCGGGTGGCCGCCTTCTCCTCCGGCGTGGCGGCCGAGTAGGTGTAGCGCAACTGCTCCTTGCTCGGCTTTGCGGTCAAAAGGCTGACCAGCATGGTGACCAGAATGCAAAAGATGAACAAGCCCTCGACGATGTGCAGCCAGTTAATGGCGGCGAACTTGAAGAGCCATCCGTTCTGCTGGATAAAGATTTGAACCAACGATGCTTTGGCCGATGCCAACGTTGAGGCGGCGGTTTGAAGCTGCTGGGAGCCGATCAATTCCTGGGCTTCGGCCAGGCGGCTCTGAATCGCAGCGGCCTGCGCGCCTGCCAGCTCGGCGGCTTTTTGTTGGTATTCACCCAAGGTTTCAACGGCTGTTGCCAAGCGCTGAGCGTCCATGGTGGGAAGGGTCTGCACCAGCTTTTCGATGCCGTTCACCAGCGTGACCTTGGCGCCGATCAGCACGTTCAGCGCCAAGCGGAACATGCCGATGGCAAAGCCCGAAGCCAAGCCGACGAACCCGCCGATTTTGTTGGTTCTGCGCCAAAAGACGCCGAGGATAAAGGCCGAGGCAATCGCCGGCGCCAGCAGCCCCTGCACCGCCTGCAGGTACTCGTACAGCACCTTGCCGATGCCCTTCATGACCGGAATCCATAAAATGCCCAACACAACGACGGTTGCCGTGGCAATACGGCCGACCGTGACCAGCTCCTTTTCGCTGGATTGGGGTTTCAGTTTTTTGTAGAAATCACCCACGAACAACGCCGCCGACGAGTTGAACAGAGACGCCAGAGAGCTCATCAGAGCCGCCAAGAGGCCGCAGACCACCACGCCCTTGAAGCCGATGGGAAGGAGCTGCGCGACCAGCGAAGAAAAGGCGGTATCCGGGCTTTTGACCGTCAGCAGACCTTTTTGACTCATTGCATAGGCGATCATGCCGGGAATTAAAAAGATAAAAACCGGTGTCAGTTTGAAATAGCCCGCCAGAATGGCGCCGCGCCTTGCTTCCTGCTGGTTGCGTCCGGAGAGCACACGCTGCACGATGTACTGGTCGGTACACCAGTACCAAAAGCCGATGATGGCCGAGCCGAAGAGAACACCCGTCCACGGAAAATCGGGATCGGCCGATGAACGGATGAGGTGGATGTTGTCGCCGACCAGGCGCTGTACTTCACCCCAGCCGCCGACTCTCACCAGTCCCACGATGAGAATGACGATAGAGCCGAGCAGGAGAACCGGCGTTTGAAGCACGGAGGTATACAAGATGGCCTTCATACCGCCTGCGACGGTATACAAGCCGGTGATAAGGACCAGGCCGATCGCCGTAACCCAAAACATGTCCAACTGGGTACCGAAGACGGTAATTTTTTCGATGCCGAAGACCGTTCCAAAGACGACACCGCCCGAATAGACGGTCACCGCCACTTTGGTGAGAATGTAGCTGATCAAAGAGATGACGGACAAAAGAGAGCGGGAGGCGGCGGAGTAGCGGCGTTCGAGGAATTCGGGCATGGTGAAAACGCCGATGCGGTCATAAAAGGGGACAAAAACCCAGCCCAGAATGAGAATGAGCCAAGCGTGCATCTCCCAGTGCGCCATGGCCATGCCGCTGACGAATCCTGCACCGGCCAGTCCCACCAAGTGCTCCGAACCGATGTTTGATGCAAAGATCGAGGAGCCGATGGAAATCCAATTGGCGTTTTTGCTCGCCAAAAAGTAATCCTTCGGACTTTCCTCTTTCATTCGCATCACCCAGATCACGATGCCGGCGAGTCCCATGCCGAAGAGCGCCAGGATGATCCAGTCCAGTACGTGAAATCCTTGCTGCATCGATGGTTCCTTTCGTTTGTGTTTGAACGATTTGAATTGATGCCGATAGGAATTCAAAAACGACAGCGTGCCGACGGTAGAACGAAGAACGTCATTATTTGTTCTTTGCAGGTGCTGTCCTGCTCAAAAAATATAACAATTGAGGCCATCTAACGCAAATCATTTTATCTTTTAATGGCCCTCCGTCCATTCGGTCGGCAAGCATCATCAATTGTAGCCGTATCGAGGCCGCAACCTTTAAATTTGCTTGACATTGAAGGAAATCTTGCTATTTTATCGCCGAAACCACTGGAAGAGGGAACATCGCCGAGCGGCGGTGCCGTGAATCCCTTAGGTGACCGGCATAACGTAATTACGGAGGAAAAAAATGAAGAAACTGACCCCCATTGTGGCGCTTACGTGCGTTTTTATGCTTGCCTGCAGTTTCGTTGTCTTCGGAGCCTGCTCCGTTGGACTAATGAAGAAACTCGATTTGACACCGGCCCAATGGAGCATGATCCCGGCCCTGTTTCTCTATACGGCGTGTCTGGTTCAGCTCTTTATCGGAGCCATCACCGACAAGATCGGTCACAAGCCCGTGGCAATCATCGGCTTTGTCGTCACAGGTCTGAGCATGTTCCTCGTTGGTTCTGCCGGAAGCCTTAATGCGCTTTATATTTCGGCAGTGCTGCTCGGCATCGGTGCCATGTGCGCCAATACCGTCGGCAACACGCTTATTCCGCAGGTGCTTTTTGAAGGAAAAGACCCGGCCCGCGCGGGCAACTTTGGCAACGGTTTCTTCGGACTGGGTTTGTTCGTTGCGCCGCTGATCATCAACTATGCTCCCGATTTCAAAGTCGGCCTCACGATTCTTGTCGTTTTGAACGCCATCTTTTTGGTAATGGCGCTCCTGGCCCAATTCCCGCCGGCCGCCTTGGGATACAAGTTCTCGACCGCATTCAAGGTTCTGGTTCAGCCGCCGGTGTTGGTGGCCGCTTTGGCGCTAATGGCCTACATTGCTTTGGAAAATTCGATGAGCAACTGGACGTCGCAACTGATGAACGAACTCTTCTCCGAAGCTCAGGCGGCCGATCCTGCGAAAAGTGCAGCGACGGTTCTGTCAGTTTTCGGCCTCTCGATGACTGTCGGCCGTTTCATCGCTTCGGCCGTTAAAAATCTGACCGCCAAGGGCGTAAAGCTGATCATCGCCGTTGCCGCCGTTGCCGCGGCAGCACTGCTGGCCCTGTACTTGGTCAAGTCGCCGGCGTTGGCCATTTTCGCCGTCGTTATCACAGGTCTCTCTTTCGCGCCGGTTTTCCCCACCGTGGTCGGCGTCACCTTCAGCAAGTATGAGCCGCGCTATTACGGCTCCATTTTCGGCATCATCTTCGCGGTGGGTCTCTTCGGCGGCGGCCTCGTGCAGAATGCGATCGGTTACATCGCCAAGAGCACCGGATCGGTGCAATCGGCTTTTATCGTGTTGGCGGCGGCCGCCGTTCTGCTGCTGGTCATCGCCCTGTTCATGGGCAAGGCCAAAGCCAAGCCGGTAGAATGATAAACAGTTGATGGTGACAAGCCCCCGAAAACTTCGGGGGCTTTTTTATCGATCACAAGGACGCATAATTGAAGGAGAGGCCATGTCGGTTAAGGTTCGGCTGTTCATCATGATGTTTCTCCAGTACACCATTTGGGGCGCCTGGTATCCGGCCTACTCGGCCTACATGCAGAACGTTCTGGGTTTCGACGGCACCCAGGTGGGCGTGATTTACGGACTATTGTCCCTGGCCACCATTATTTCGCCTTTCCTCGGCGGGCAGTTGGCCGACCGCTACTTTGCCGCACAAAAAGTGATCGGCGTTCTGCAGCTTCTCGGCGGTGCACTTTTGTTCTATGTGTCGACGATCAAAAGCTACAATTCGCTGATGTGGATTTTCTTCATCTACTGCCTTATTTACGCCCCCACTCTCGCTTTGACCAACTCCATGGCGTTTCATCACCTCAAGGATTCGGAAAAAGAGTTCGGTTTTGTGCGTGTGGGCGGAACGATCGGATGGATCGTCATCGGATTGGTGCTTTCGGGCTGGCGATATCTGGCGCCGGTGCAGGGCGACATGATGCTTCTTGCGGCCGTCATGTCGATCGCCCTGGGCCTCTACGCCTTCACGCTGCCGAACACACCGCCGAGCAAGGACAAGGCGAATCCTCTGGCCTTCGTAGCCGCTCTGAAAATGCTCAAGAACACCAACTTCGCCGTTTTTATCATCATCAACTTCATCGTCTCGACCGAACTGATGTTCTATTACGTGCTCACCGGTCCTTTCCTGGTGTCGGAAAAGATCGGCGTTCCTTCGCAGGCCCTCAGCGGCGTAATGGTCATTGCCCAGGCTGCTGAAATACTGGTCATGGCTCTGCTGCTGCCCTACTTTCTCCCCAAGTACGGGATTCGCAAGACCTTGACCATCGGCATCCTTGCATGGCCGCTGCGCTATGCCGTGTTCGCCATCGGCGCGCCGAAATGGCTGGTCATCGCCTCGTTGGCCCTGCACGGCTTCTGCTATGTCTTTTTCTTCACCGCTTCCCAAATTTACGTGGATACTGTGGCTCCCAAAGATATCCGCGCTTCGGCTCAAAGCCTCATTTTCCAGGTTACCATCGGACTGGGCATGTACATCGGCTCTTTCTTTTCCGGATGGATTCAAAACCTTTTTTCGGTCATGGACGAACAGGGAGCCATCGTGAGCACCAATTGGACCGGCGTTTTCCTGGTTCCTTTTGTACTGACGGTGTTGTGTGCGGCCATCTTTGTCGCCACCTTTAAGGAAAAGCTGCAGTTTTCAGAATTGACCGACACAAAAAAGTGACACTTCTTACAGCCGGACGTTCAATGCGTCCGGCTGTTTTGATCCATCCTGATCAATAGCGAAACGGCTGCTCCATTACGGAACAATATCAGCTTCTGCCGATCCCCGATAGAGAAACCGTAGTTACCGACCCTGAAGCAAAGACCGAGTTTCCCGCCTTCTTGTGAATCCTTTTAAAAACATATATATCAAATAAGTCACAGAAGCCTGCTAACGATTCTTATCGAAGGCCGTAAGCGTTTATACTTCCGCAGAATACGCGGAAGGCGGTACGATTAACAAGCACAGCATCGAATTCCTCCGTTCCGTTAACGCGCTTCCTGATGGTATGCTGTTTGCCAGAAAAAAAAAGAGACGTCGTTTCCCGAACGGGAAAAATATTCTTATCATAAAGAAAAGGGAAGCCGACTGCAGGACGGCAGGAAGTTTTTGTGATCTGACAGCAGAGGCAGCATCTTTAGAATGGAAGGCAGGCAAGAGATCATCGCTGAGCGGGAGTGGGGATTAGAGGATTACTTTTCGCTGGCTGTACGGCGCAAATGGATCATATTGATCGTTTTTTCGGCGGTCTTTGCAGCGTCCTTGTTTTACATTTTTACGCGTCCTCCCATTTACTTGGCCGGCTCCACCTTTATCATTGAGAATTCTCCAAGCACCTACTCAAGAAGCTCCTCGTTCTATTACATGCGGACCGGTCGGCCGTTTGCCTTTTACGATACGATGATAAAAAGCCGCGTCTTCATCGAACGAGTAATGGAGGCGGCGTATAAAGACAGTGAACTTGCGAGTTGCCCGGATTTCAACGGCGAAACACTCAACGCGGCCATTGCAGCATTGAAGCTTGAGGCCGACAAATCCGATGATAACTACTTCGAATCCTACAGCATCCTGTATACTTTGACCGTCCAAGCTTCTCACCCGGTCATTGCCTACCGGATCGCCGACATTGCGACGAACGAATTCAAGCGCCGCTGCCGCGAAATCGAGCTGGAAGAGTCGCGTAACGTGGTGGATTATGTCAACGTTCAGATCGAGGAGGCGCGAAAAAATCTTGAGCAGGCCGAGCGTGAGCTTCAGGAATTCAAGGACCGCACCAAGATGGCCGATATCGATCAGATCGAAGGCGGCCTGCTGAAAAAGCTGTCCGAGATCGAGAATGAACTGGAACAGGTCCAAACGCAGCGGCAGTTGGCGCAGGCCAACTTGAATGCTTATCAAGCGCGTTTCAGTTCAATGAAGAGCGGCGGGTCGACGCTGAGCGATTTCGGCACGGAATCTCCTGAAGTAAAGCGCATTCGTTCCCAGATCGAAACCATGGAGGCGGAAAGGCGCCGAATCGCCGAGAGCGAAGGAATTTCGTCACCGGCCTTGGCGGCTTTGGAAAACCGCATCGAAGCCGAAAAGGGCAAGCTGCGGCAAGCAATTTTGAGCTCGCGCGAACGCACGAGCAGCATGACTTTCGGCCGAGAGGGCGACAACGCCAAAGACATTTTCAACGAACGCATCGTCAATGAAGAGCTGAACCTGTTCAGCTTGAACAATAAAGAACAATTTCTGCGCAGTCTGATCGAACGCTACCGCGCTCAGAACCCCAATCTTTTGGAAAACGCCATACAATTGGCGCAACTGCAGCGGACGAAAAAGGTCAACGAAAACCTCTACACTTTTTTAATCGAAAAAGCGGAGGAAGCCAAGATCAATGCCGCGACCGGTTCAGGCGGTGTGCGCATCGTTGACGAGCCTTCTTTGCCGACCCGACCCGTCTCCGCGAATCGTAAGCGCAATCTGGCGGTGGCCTTTATTCTGTCTCTCGGCTTGGCCTTCGGGGCCGCCTTTCTGAGGGATTACTTTGACAGCTCGATCTATACGGTGGAAGATCTCAGGCATTTGGGCGATGTAACCGTCCTGGGAACCATCCCCTTCATTGACATTGAAGAAACAAAGCCGAAAACGAAGAAAAACGGTAAGAACGGATCTTTTGCCGCCGTAAACGAGCTCTATCTTTTTGAAGATCGGATGAACGGCTATAAGAATAAAGTCATCTCCATGGTGCAAAGCCAGGAACCGTTGGTGGATGCTTACCGCCATGTGCGCACCAACCTGCAGTTCTCCGACGTCGACACGACGTTGCGCCGAATTTTGATCACCAGTTCCATTCCCGGCGAGGGGAAGACGCTTACCGCCGCCAACCTGGCCATTTCTTTCGCGGAGCTCGGAAAACGGGCGCTCGTGGTCGATGCCGACCTTCGAAGGCCGCATCAACATATTCTTTTCAACGTGCGTAAAACGCCGGGTTTGACGGACTATTTAGCCAACAATTTGCCCCTTGAAAAGATCATCTATCTGACGCATGTCACCAACGTCTTTGTCATTCCTGCGGGCAGCTCTACGCCCAATCCCGCCATGATGTTGGCAAGCGAACGGATGAATGAATTGATCCGCAGATTGGAGCAGAATTTCGACTTTGTGATTTATGACACCCCGCCGATCATTGCCGTAACCGACCCCGTGCTTCTGTCTAAGCATATCGGCAAGGCCGTCATGGTGGTGCGGTTCGGCAGCACAAACCGGCACGTTGTGAAGGACGCCTTCAGCAGGCTGCAGTTTGTGAAAACCAAGATCGTGGGCGTGGTGTTGAACGGGATGGAGCGTTCGAAAGGATACGGTTATTACAAATACAACTATTCATATTACCACAACGCCTACTACACGGAGGAAACGCGGCGCCGAACGCCTATCCCTCACTGATCCGCCGGCCGCTCAGGGGATCTTTTCTCTTTCCTACCTTCTCCGCTCATTTTCCTAAAACGTCGATCGGACTCGGCGCGTTGACGCTCGAACTTTTCGGTCATTTCGCGAAATTTGACCTGCTGCTCGGGGTTTAGGATTTTTTCGAAATCTTTTCCAAACTGAATGCGAAGCTGCTCCATGCGTTCAAAGTGTTCCTTGCCGGCCATTTCGAATGATTTGCGAAGATCCGCCAACATCGCGCGGAGAGAGTCCTGCTGCGACGAATCGAGCTGCAGCTCTTGAGTGAAATATTCGAAAAAGAAATCCTTTCCTTCATGGCGCGGTCCGTGTCTGGGCGGACCTTTTCGCAGAAAGCTCCTGTCGAGCAGCAGGCCGAAGGCCGTACCCAACAAGAAGAAGGTCAGCAGGCTGAGTACCGCGGTTTTCTTTGAGGACATCATTGTTCGTCTCCTGAGAATTCGCTGTGGCCGTTCCGAATAACCAAAGCCAGGGTTTGTTCATCCGACTCCGGAACGGTCACCGTTTGTGCGCTGTAAAGCTGCGCCCAGGGACTTCCGTTATCGGAAGCCGTTTGGTACGGCACCGGCAGGCAGAGAATGATCAAAACGATCGACAGCGCCAAGCCGGTAAGGATAATGGGGCGCGGAACCCATTCGAATAGAGACCAGAAGCGTTCTTTGGCTGCGACGCGATAGGCGGCCATGACCCGCTGAGCGAAAAAGGGCCTGAGCGGCGGCGCTTCCCAATCCTGCAGATCGCGGCACAATGCTTCCCATTGGTGCCGCACATGAGCGCATTCGGCGCATTCGCGCAGATGGCGCTCGATGAGCACGCGCTCTCGTTCGTTGAGATCTTGGTCTATGAGGCGCGAAAGCAAACGACGGTATGCTTGATGTTTCATATCAAATCCTCCTTATGAGGCGCCAACTCGGCAAGAAGTTCCTGCCTGGCGCGGAACAGCCGTGACTTGACCGTTCCCATCTTCCAGCCCAGGAGAGCGGCGATCTCCTCATACGATAGTTGATTAAGCTCGCGCAGACTCAATATGAGGCGCGAGGTTTCCGGCAACCGATCCATCGCCTGGTGCAGCAGCTTTTTACGTTCGCTGCGCTCCAACAGCGCCGCCGGACCGGGATCTTCATCGAGAAAACTCTGCTGCTCTTCGCCGTCCTCGTGGGTTTTGAAAAAGTTGACGATGCTGCGGACTTTTCTCTTGCGCAGATGGTCGCGGCACGAATTCACCGCAATGCGCATCAGCCAGGCCCGGAACGGCGCTCGAAATTCATAATTCTCGATCGCCGTCAGCATCTTTACAAACGTGTCCTGAGTCAGGTCCTCGACCACCGAGTCGTCGCGCACAATGGAATAGATGAGTCGATGTATCATCGGCGCAAAAGTTTCGATTATCTTGGTCAAAGCCTGCTCGTCGCCCTGCTTGCCGGCGATAATGATCTCGGTCAATTCGTCAAATTGAGCGGATTCGTTCAACAGCGATTCTCTTTTTTGTTACAATAAACGATCGACCGGCTTAAAGGTTCTCGACCGCGAGAATTTATCATTTTCGCCCTATTTTGCAATCTCTTTGTTTCGCTGCTATTTTCTCCTTGCGATTAAGGCTCGCCTTGCTAAATTGAACGATGAAAAGAATGCAAATATCCTCGGAATACGGAACCGCCATGAAGCCTATATTGCTGCCGGTTGCAGTTCTTGTACTTGCTGCCACGGTTTGTACGCCGCCGCCGCAAAAGCGGGCGGCCGTTTCTTCCGTTAAGGTCGAAGAGGAAATCCGTACAGGGAACGATTTTCTTCGTCACGGCGATTGGCGCAGCGCTGCCGCGGCCTATGATCGCGCCTTGAAGGCAAATCCCTCTGCTGCAGAAGCCCGAGCCGGACTGGCCTATATTCTGGCGCTGCGCGGGCATCACGAAAGGGCTTTGGCCAATGCCGAGGCGGCCGTGCGGCAGGACAGCCTTTCCGCGGCCGTGCGCACGTTTCAAGGAAGAGTCCTGACGGCGGTCAAGCCGGACGGGTGGTTCGAAAAGGCGGAGGCCGCGTTTACTGCCGCAAAACGGCTGCAGCCGCGATTTTTTGAGGCGGACTTTTATTTTGCTGAAGCTCTGGAGCAAGCCGGTCGTTTCGTCGACGCCCTGCAGGTATACGCCGACCTGGCTGAGGAAGAGGACCCATACTTTTCTCCGCAAGCACGGGAACGCATCCAGCCTCTGCTTGAGCGACTCGACCTGAGTCCCCGAAGCGCTGCAGGCCGGCGGCTGCTGCTGAGCCGAACGTTGACGCGCAGCGACCTCGCCGAACTGCTGGTCCGCGAGCTCGACTTGCCGCGGTTGCTTCGCCGACGCAATGCCGGAGGCGAAGCGATCGACCAAAGCTCGGCAAAGCCCGTCACTGATATCGCCGACGACAAGGCGGCGGATGAAATTCGAACCGTCGTTGCTGCCGGCGTCATGGATGTCTACCCCGACGGACGCTTCCGGCCGCAGCAAACGGTTTCCCGACTCGACGCCGCCATGGTCTTTCAACAAACGATCCTCCGCGTCACCGGCGACACATCGCTCGACACCGCCTTTATCGGAAGCTCGATCGCCTTTTCGGATGTCAAGGCTTCTCATTACGGCTATAATGCCGCCTGTTTGACCACGCAAAGGGGTATCCTTTCGTTCGATCAGACAAGCGGTTCTTTTCGCCCGAACGAACCGTTGACCGGCATTGAAGCGATTGCCGCTTTGCACCGCCTGGAATCGATGTTCCGGCGATAGAAGTCAATCCGATCTTTAATTTGAACATTCTTTTCCGTACATTGAAGCTCGGAATTCGAGGACGAAGTGAAGATTACCCGCGTTTTACCGGGCAGCATTGCTGCCGAATTGGATATACGCCCCGGCGACGAACTGACGGCCGTTAACGGACATGCCGTGGAAGACGTGATCGACTACCGTTTTTACCTTCAGGATGACGATCTGGAGCTGGAAATTCGCCGCGGCGAAGAGACGACCGTCTACGAAATCGAAGACCTCGGCGGCGAAGACCCGGGCCTCGAGTTCGAAGAAATGAAATGCCGCTCCTGCGGCAACCGATGCGTCTTCTGCTTTGTGGATCAGAATCCGCCCAGCGTTCGGCCGACGCTGATGTTCAAGGACGAGGACTATCGCCTCTCCTTTCTTCACGGAAGCTATGTGACGTTGACCAATACGTCGCGCCGCCATCTCCGGCGAATCGTCGAACAGCGGCTTTCGCCGCTCTACATTTCCGTGCACGCCGTTGACACCGAGGTTCGTCGACGGCTCCTCGGCCTGCGCAAGGATGATCGTTTGATGGAAAAGATCGCCTTTCTGGCCGAAAACGGCATCGTCATGCATGCGCAGATCGTGCTCTGCCCGGGGTGGAACGACGGCGCCGTTCTCGATGAAACCGTGGAGCGGCTGGCGGACTTTTACCCCCAGCTCCGGACCGTGGCCGTGGTTCCGGTTGGGCTCACGGCGCACCGCCGCGGCTTAACGGACCTGACGTCGGTCACCGCCGAGACGGCGGAAAAGATCATTCTCCGCAGCAGTGAATGGGGGGAGCGCTTTACGGCCATGTTCGGCAGTCGATTTGTTTACCTGGCTGATGAATTCTTTTTGTCGGCCGGCCGGCCGATCCCCGGCGCCGACTACTATGAAGACTTTGCCCAGCTTGAAAACGGCGTCGGTATGGTGCGCCGGCTGCTGGACGACTTTGAAGAGGAAAAGGCGCTGCTGCCGCGGGCCGTTCGACCGCAGCGCATCGACATTGTAACCGGAAGGCTGGCGGCGCCGGTGCTGTCGCAGTTCATTCTGCCGACGCTGAGGCGCATCAAGGGCTGCGATGTCGCATTGAGGCCGATCGACAACCGCTTTTTCGGCGGCGGCGTCACGGTCTCCGGGCTGCTCACCGGCGGTGACATCGCTGCACAACTGGCGGGAACAACCGATGCCGATCTCGTCGTTCTGCCTCCGGACTGTTTGAACCACGACGCTCTCTTTTTGGACGACTGGGATGTTCCTCGCCTTGAAGAGGCGCTGCAGCGCCCGGTAATGACGAGCAACGGGAGTTTTCTGGACATCTTTCGACAAATCAAGTGACATGAAAAAACCGATCGTCGCCATCGTCGGACGCCCGAACGTGGGCAAATCGACTCTGTTCAACCGGATCATTCGCCGCCGCGAAGCCATCGTCGACGACGTCGCCGGCGTAACGCGCGACCGCAAATACGCCGACGCCGAATGGGCCGGCGTCGAATTCAAACTGCTGGACACCGGCGGCTATGTGCCGTTTTCGGACGACATTTTCGAAGCCGCCATTCGACGCCAGGTGGAGCACGGCATTCGCGAAGCCGACCTGGTGCTCCTGGTCTGCGACGTCAACGACGGCATCACACCGCTGGACGAAGAGATCGCGGCCATGATCATCAGCTCCGGCGTTCAGGCCATGACGGTGGTCAACAAGGTGGATAACGAGACCCGCGAGCTGGACGTTGTCGAGTTTTTTCGCCTCGGCCTCGGCGAGCCGATCCCCGTTTCGGCGCTCGGCGGCCGCGCCGTCGGCGATTTTTTGGACCGCGTGATCGCCCGCTTGCCGAAGCGAACGGTCGTCGAAGAAGAGCCCGATATGAGGCTCGCCGTCATCGGCCGCCCCAACGTCGGCAAGTCGTCCCTGGTCAACGCCTTGATTGGTCAAGAAAAAATGATCGTGACCGAAATCGCCGGCACCACCCGAGACGCCGTCGATACCGTCATGCGCTATCAGGGCAGGAGGCTGGTTCTCATCGATACCGCCGGTCTGCGCAAACGCTCGCGCGTCAAAGAAGACATCGAGTTCTTCAGTACTCTGCGCACCGCCGATGCCCTGCGCCGCTGCGACGTGGCCGTGGTGCTCATCGATGCCGTTGAAGGGTTGACCGACCAGGACAAAAACATCATCAAAAGCGCCGTGGAACAGGGCAAGGGAGTCATCGCCGCCGTCAACAAATGGGACTTGGTGGAAAAAGACACCATGACCGCCCGTCGATTCGAACTGTCCATGCAGGAAGAGCTGCGCGATCTGCAGTATATGCCCGTTCTTTTTATTTCGGCGCTGACGAAGCAGCGCATCTTTAAGGTGATCGACGTGGCCTTTTCGGTCTTTGAAGAGCGAAAGAAACGGCTTTCGACCGGCGAACTGAACCGCTACCTTCAGGAGGCTGTGGCGCAGAATCATCCGCCGGCCTACGGCAGCAAATGGGTCAAGCTGAATTATGTGACGCAAGTGAAAACGGCGCCGCCGCTGTTCGTTTTCTTTACCAACGAGCCCCGCGGCATCAAGGCCAACTACCGTCACTATTTGGAAAACAAACTTCGCGAAAAGTTCGGCTTTTTCGGTGTGCCCATCCGAATGGCTTTCCGCAGAAAGAATTAGAAATGATCATGAGAACGCTCCTTCTTTTTTGCCTTGTGCTGTACGGCGCCGCCACGGCCGCGGAAAGCCGGCTGCAGGCCGTCGAAGAGGCGGAAGGCGCAGGTGCTTTAACTCGGAGCGAGTCGGTCGCCTATCGCCTATTGAGCCTGCGCAATTCGCCGTTGTTGCCTGCGTCCTTTCGCGGCCTTCCGCAACCGGTCTCTCGTTTGGGAACGGGATTGGCCGTCGAGGCACGTCTCCTTCTCGAAACAGCCCACGGAAGCGAGCGACTGCTGCTGCAGCAGGCGCTCGACCGCCCAACGCATCTGCCTTACTATTTGATCAGTCCGTCGGGCCGGTTCCGCATCCATTATCACCGAGAAGGCGAGGAGGCCGCGACAGAAGAGTTCGTCGTTGCCGCCGCCGAAGCCTGCGATCACGCCTATAGCCTCATCGTTGAAGAGATGGGCTACCCGCCTCCGCCCGACGATCCGGTCGACGGCCCCGAATATGACGTCTATCTCTACAACATCATCGATTACGGGTTTACGACGCCGGAAACGACGGTTCCCAGGCCGGGCTATCCCCTCGGATGCACCAGCTTCATCCAAATGGACAACGACTTTGTTTCCACTTACAGTAAAGGTCTCGACGGCCTGCGGGTCACGGCGGCGCACGAATTCTACCACATGGTGCAGCTCGGCATGCGCAACTTTACCACCTCGGAACTGGACAGCCGTTGGTTCTTCGAAGCCTGCGCCTCGTGGATCGAAGACGTCGCTTACGATGACGTCAACGACTATCTGCAGTACCTGCCGTCCTATTTTGCACGTCTCGATCGCTCGCTGCGTACCTTCGACGGCATTCACGAATACGGCGCGGGCCTCTTTTTCCACATGCTCGAGAAAAAGTACGGCTATCAGCTCATCCGCCGTTTGTGGGAGACGTTTGCGCGAAATGAGCTCTACGAATCGTTCGAAAACGTGCTGAGCGCTCAGGGCAGCAGCCTGGCGCTCGAACTGACCGATCATATGCTGTGGAACTATTTCACCGGCCGGCGCGCCGATCCGCACGGCTATCCCGAAGCCGCAGACTATCCTGAACTCGTTCCGCCCTTGACCCAAAGTGTGGAGAAAACGATCAGCTTTCGCGAAGAAACCGAGCTTTTGAGCGCTCGGTACGTCCGCATCGAGCCGCAGGATTTCGGCGATTTGACCGTTTCCTATTCATACGACAATCCGAAAAACTGGAACGCCGCGGCCGTCTTTCAGCCCTCCGGAGGTCCGTACGAGGTGATCACCTGCAATGACGGCGTTTTGATCAGCGATGTCAACGCTTCCACGGAGATCGTGCTCATTGCGGTGAACACGGCCGTACCGGTCAGCGATCACAAAGTCCGCGAGAGTTACCTTTGCTCGCTGTCGCTCGGCCCTTCGACAGGTCTGACCGCCGGCATCCGCCGTTTGGTTCCAAACCCTTTGCGACCGCTCGACACAGCCGGAATGAACATTACGGTGCGATTGGTCAAACGAGTGCGGTCCGCCACGCTCAAGGTGATGAATGAAAACGGCCTGGTGATCTTTAGCGAAGAGAAACGTTTCCCTGCCGAGCGGAACGGCGACGTGACGTTCTTTTGGAACGGCTGTGACAACGACGGAAGACCGGTGCCCGCCGGCGTTTATTTCATCTGGGTCGATGCTGACCAGGACATCAAGCCGGCCAAGGCGGCCGTCATACGCTGAGCGAAATAAGTGTTCAACAACCTATTCAATCGTTTTCTTGAACAAGAGGCCTGCCATGATGAACAGACGAACGTTTTTGAGCAGCAGCGGCGCTGCGGTGTTGAGCGCTTCGGCTTGGACGCGGGTGCTCGGCGCCAACGACGCCGTTCGGTTGGGGATCATCGGAATCAACAGCAAGGGCGCCGATCATATCGAATGGTTCCGCAAATTGCCCGGCGTACGCATCGCCGCGCTGTGCGACGTGGATCAGCGCATCCTCGACCGCGAAGCGGACAAACTGAGGCGCAACGGAGGTCATCCGGCGCTTTACCGTGACATGCGTGCCCTGTTCGATGCCGTGGACATCGACGCCGTGGTGATCGCCGCGCCCAACCATTGGCATTCTCTGGCGGCCATTTGGGCTATTCAGACGGGAAAAGACGTTTATGTGGAAAAGCCGGTGTCGCACAATATCCGTGAGGGACAGCGGCTGGTGCAGGCGGCACGAAAGAACGGCCGCATCGTCCAGTCCGGCACTCAGAACCGATCCGATATTTGCCTGCGGGCTTTTAAAGAATATCTGCAACAGGGCCATCTCGGCCAAGTTCGCTACGCCTATGCCCTGTGGTTCCGCATCCGGCAACCCATCGGCAAGGTGAAGGGCCCCATGCCTATTCCGCCGGAAGTGGATTACAACCTGTGGTGCGGGCCGGCGCCGCTGACGCCGCTGATGAGAGAGAACCTTCACTACGACTGGCATTGGTTCTGGGAAACCGGCAACGGCGACATGGCCAACCTCGGCGTTCATCAGATCGATGACTGCCGCTATTTGTGCGATCTTGAAGGGGCTCCCCGCCGCGTGCTTTCGTTGGGCGAGCGCTGGAATTTCGACGACGACGGGCAAACGCCGAACACACAGTTGGCGCTGTTCGAATACGACATACCGCTGGTGGTCGAAATCCGCAACCTGCCCACGGCCAAGAATCAGAGCATCGAAGACCATGTGCGCGGCGTGCGCGCCGGCGAGATCATCATGTGCGAGAACGGCTATTTTGCCGGCGGCCGCGGCGGCGGCTGGGTCTATGATCTGAAAGGGAAGAAGGTCAAACAGTTTCCGGGCGACGGGGGGGAAGGTCACGCCGCCAATTTCATCGAAGCGCTGCGCAAACGCGACGCGTCGATTCTTCATTCCGAAGTCGCCGAGGGCCATTATTCCGCGGCGGCGGCGCACATGGCCAACATCAGTTGGCGGCTCGGTCGAGAAGCGACCTTTGCGGAAGCCAAAGACGCCGTAAAAGAGAACGCCTTGGCGCTTGAAAGGGTGGAAAGCTTGGAAGCGCACGTTGCCGCCAACCAAGTCGATCTGGCCTCAAAGCCGCTGCGGCTGGGCGCCGCTCTTGACTTTGACGGCCGAAGCAGCGAGTTCACCGGCCCTTGGAGCTATGAGGCGAACATGTTTCTCAGCCGCATCTATCGGCCGCCGTTCGTCGTGCCCGAATCGGTCTAAATGCCTGCAAAAAGGGGGCTCCACACGGCGGTTGCCCCCTTTATTATTTCAGCCAAAGGCTGCGCCTTGAGCCGCTCAGGCCACCACGTCGTTGGCGCAGTCGGCGATCGCCTCCTGGGGGATGCTGCAGAACCGTTTGACCGCCAGCACAAAGGTTTTGGCCGGAAGACCGCCCGCTACCGGAAGGTCCCAGGTGAACGTCAATAGATTGTTCTTGGTCATGCCCGCGCGGACGATGATATACTCCTGGTTGATGCGATTGACGGCCTGCAGCTTTTTCAACTCCGAGGCGCCCGTCTCAAAGCCGAAGATCGTTAGCAACTGAATACGGTCTTTGCGCTCGAGATTGGGCAGAACGAAGCATTTGACACGGTCCTTCACCATGACGTCGCCTTCGCTGTCGTAGGCCGTGTCCATCAGAGCGGCATCCAAAATCGCTTTGAGGTACTCCTTGGAAAGGTTGTCCGAGGTGATCATCTCTTCAGCCATGGTCGCTCCTCCTTTGAGCGATGGTGGAATGGCGGCACAGCGTCCGCAGATTCGGCGGAGCTGCAGGATTTAGGGGAGGTTCCGAAAAACGCGCCCGTAAGCGAATGTCGTTTTGCCGGCACGGCGCGATGTGCAAGACGAATACTGCCGACAATGAGGCGAATGGGAGGAGGGCGTCGCCGCTGCGTGCCGTTTTCTGGTTAGTTGAAACGTCGCTGCGGGACGGACGGCGCCAACGTAGGGACAAATCGCATTAAAAGCAACTCATTTTTCAAAGCCAAGGCGGAATTTGCATCCCCCCGCTGCGTCCGCGGTGAACACCCCTAAGTTAAGGCTTCTCTCGAATGCGATCGACTCCCTCTTGCGGCAAAAGCCGAAAAGCTGTAAAAGGTCCCTGTTCCGCGTTAGGGCGTCAAAAAGCCGGCGCTCATGAGCAAGGGCGCCGGCTTTGTCTAGTCCTCAGCGTACTCATCGACCTTCCTGTTGAGAATAAAGCTTATTCCAGGCGACCGGTTCATTTAAATGGCTTGTCTTTTTCCTTCGGAATCGCTAAAGTTTCACCAAAAAAAGTCGAACATTTCATCGAACGAAAAAAGGGTATGAACACATGAAACCGTTTCTTCTGCTGCTTTCTCTCGCCATGTGCGCCTTCGCAGCCGAGATTCAAATCGACGCCGCCGCCGGCAGGCGAGCCATTTCACCCTACATTTACGGAAAGAACAACTCGCTTAGCGATAATCCGGCCCATCCGCTTTCGGCCGCAAAGTGGCAGTTTTGGCGCGATACCGGCATCCGCATGTTCCGCGAAAACGGCGGCAACAACTCCACCAAGTATAACTGGCGCCGCAAGCTGACCAGCCACCCGGACTGGTACAACAACGTTTATCCCCACGATTGGGACTATGCCGCTCAAAGTCTGGCGGAGAACCTGCCGGGAGCCAAGGGATTGTGGGCGCTGCAGCTCATCGGTTGGGCGGCGGCCAACCGTAACAACAATTTCGACGACTGGGGCTACAATCGGTCGCAATGGTGGGAGGGTGTGCACAACAACTGGGCGGGCGGCGGCGGCCCCGAAAAGGGCGACGGCGATCCGACCAAGTATCTGATGCCTTGGCCGGCCGATTCGACCGTCGGCATTTTGACGCATTGGTTCGAAGACTTGGGGCTTGATCCCGAGCGTTTCAACTACTGGAACATGGACAACGAGCCCGAGGTGTGGCACGGCACGCACGACGACGTCATTTCCAGGAGCTTTACGGCCGAAGACTATATGCAGAACTATTTCGCCGTTGCTAAAGCGGCGCGGGCGCTCTATCCCAACATCAAGCTGCTCGGCCCGGTTTCCACCAATGAGTGGCAGTGGTACAATTGGAACAATGATAAGGTCAGCTACGGCGGCAAGAGCTATGTTTGGCTGGAGTATTTCATAAAGCGAGTGGCCGAAGAGCAGGCCGCTTCCGGCGTTCGGCTGCTCGATGTACTCGACCTTCATTTCTATCCCGGCGAAAGCAACCCTGCCGACATCGTGCAGCTTCACCGTGTTTGGTTCGACAAGACCTACAACTATCCCGGCGCCAACGGCGTCAAGCGCACCGGCCCCACGGCATGGGACAGCAGCATCACCAAGGAGTACATTTTCGAGCGCTGCCGTGCATGGCTGGAAAAGTACTTAGGGCCTGATCACGGGGTCGGCTTGAGCGTATCCGAGATGGGCATTCAAGGGAGCGATCCCAACGTGACGGCCGTGTGGTACGCATCGACCCTCGGTGTCTTTGCCGATTACGGTGTGGAGATCTTTACGCCGTGGGAATGGAAAATCGGCATGTATGAGGTTGTTCATCTCTTCAGCCGCTACGCTCAGGAGGTGCGCGTTCAGGCCGTGTCGAGTGAAGAGACGACGGTCTCTGCCTACGCGTCGATCAACGAGACGGGAGATTCTTTGACCGTCATTTTGGTGAACCGTTCGCTCAAAGACGGCCACCCTGCCGCTGTGCGGCTCGATCATTTCGCCGTACAGAACGGTGGTTTCCCCTACCTTCGCCTTTACGACCTGCCGAAAACCGAAACGTTCAAGTCGCGGACGAACAACGCGCTGAAGCCTGGAACCGTGTCGGTTGCGGACGGCGGCTTCTCGCTGGAGCTGCCGCCGCTGTCGATTACCGCCGTTCTGCTCACCGGCCAAGCGCTCGAGACCTCGGTCGCCGATTCGCCGCAGGAAAGGGCGCTCGCTCTGCGCGCATTTCCAAACCCCTTCAACCCCGCAACGCGCATCGAGGTGACGCTGCCCCGCAACGGCCGTTTACGCCTCGAGGCGTTCGATTTGCGCGGCCGTCGGGTCGCCGTGCTCTGCGACGAAAATCGTCCCGCCGGCATCCATTTGTTCATCTTTCAACCCGATCTGCCTGCCGGCGTGTATTGGCTGCGAATGACGAGCGCCGATGAACAGCGTGCCCTCAAAGCCGTGCTGGTTCGTTGAAGACAGGCGGTGATGATGGAAATCTATCGATCGCCGCGCATCGTTGTTCGCACGTGGGAATGGGAAGACGCAGAGAGTTTGGCGCGCCACGCCGACAATCCTCGTATCGCCGGCAACCTGCGCGACTTCTTCCCGCATCCCTACTTTATCAGTGATGCTCGTAAGTTTATCGATCACTGTCGGTCGCTCGAACCGCCGACCGAATTTGCCGTGGCGTTAACGGACGGCGAAGCGATCGGCGCCGTCGGCTTGACGTTGGGGAGGGATGTCGAACGCTTCAGCGCCGAGGTGGGTTACTGGTTGAGCGAGTCCTTCTGGGGGAAGGGAATCGCCGTCGAAGCGCTTAGGGCCGTGAGCGGCTATGCCGTTGAAGAGCTAAGGCTGATTCGCCTCTTTGCCAAGGTTTACTCGTGGAATCAAGCGTCCTGCAGAGTTTTGGAAAAATGCGGCTATGTCATCGAGGGCCGTCTGCGAAAAGCGGCGGTCAAAAACGGGAAAATAACGGATATGCTTCTGTATGCCTTGGTAAAGGAAGGAGTCGAAGCGCTTATTTAGGCCGATTGTATGATGCCCCGTTGCTGAGAAGCGACGGGGCAAGCCTGTCGTTGGTTGCCGGGGTGTGCTCGCAAAGGGGGGACGCCGCCGGGTGCCCGCACCGTTTGCCCTCGCAGCGGACGAGCGTGGTCCCCTGTCACCTCTCGTTCTGTAATCCCTGCCGGTGCTTTCTCTTGCCTTTTCATGAAATGAAACTGCAGCTCTGCTGCGGTCAGGCGCGACCGTTCGTGTCGAAAAAGTGATCGCCTTTCGGATTATAGAGAACTTTGAGCTTTTTCGGCAAAACCGAAATCTCATAGTTTTGGGCGAAGAAAAGCTCGCCGTCCAGATGGTGCGGCACCGGCTTTTCGAAGCGCACCGAGAGGCGATTGGTGCGGAAGTAGGTGATTTTGGGATGACCGACATGACGGCCGGAGGGCGCCTTGAAGAAGAGCTTCAGCCGTTGATCCGGACGCAGCGGTTCCACCACACACACGTCGAGAAAACCGTCGTCGGCCAGAGCCTTGGGCGTCAAATAGTAGCCGCCGCCCACCCGTCGCCCGTTGCCGATAGTGGTCATAAAGGTGACGCCCTGCCGTACAACCGGATCGGATTCGATGTGAAACTCTTTTTCCTTGTACAAAACGAGGTTTTTGACGATATGCCAAAAGTAATTGCCGCGCCTTTCCTTCAGCGTGCCGTCGGGATTATAGTTCTCTGCAGCAACCTGGGCGTCGTAGCCGAGCCCCATGCCGTTTAGAAAATAGTTTTCGTTGCACTTGCCGACGTCCATTCGGATGCTGCGGCCTTCAAAGAGAACCTCCCAATCGGCGTCGGTGAAATGTTCCGAGAAGCCGAGTACCGGCGCAAAGTCGTTTCCGGTACCGGCTGAAACGATGCCGAAGGTGACGTCGTCGTGATTGAGTAAGCCTCGTGCGGTTTCGTTTGCCGTGCCGTCGCCGCCCACGGCAACGATGACACGGCAGCCGGAACGGGCTAATTCGTCCGCCAGCTCGACCGCGTGGCCGCGCCGCTCGGTAAAACGGATTTCGGCATCCACGTGCCGCTGCAGAATCTTGTTGCGCACCGTTTCCGCATAGTTGCGCGCATACCCTTTTCCCGCCACTGGGTTGATGATGAATCCCCAACATTGTTCCGCCATGAGGCGTGCCCTTTCAAAATGTTATGCCGCTGCCGCCTTTTGCAGGCTTGTCGACGTTTTATAGCCTTCTTCCAATGTTCTGCGCAGCCCCTGCTCCACGATTGCGAGAATTTCTTCGTTGCTGAGCGGCTCCAAATCAGCAAACGACAAAAGTTCGCCGATGACCACCCGTATCGGCGTTTGCGGCCGAATCGAGAAGCGATTTTTCGGCTTCAGATCGAACATGCCGACCAGCGCCACCGGCAGGACGTCGAGTTCGGCGGCCCGCATGATGTGCACAAAGCCGCGTTTGAACCGGCCGAGCGAGCCGTCGAGGCTGCGGGTTCCCTCGGGGAAGAGCGCTATGGTGAATTTACCGGCGCTGTTGACGGCATCGCGCAGAATGCGACGGCCGCTTTTCGAGGGGTCGCGCTGGACGCCGATGTAGTTCATCCGTTTCAGCATGCGGCTGAACAGCGGGATGCGCAGCAGATAGTCGCGGCCCAGCCAGGCCACGCCGGGGAACACAGCCATGATCGCCGGTATGTCATACAGGCTGGCGTGATTGGTGATGATCATGAAGCGGTTCTTCGGAATGCGTTCTCGGCCGATGATCGGCAGCCGTTTGCCCATCAGCACAAAGAGACCGCGCGCCCAAATGCGCACCAGCGCCAAGAAAAGCCGTTTCGGGGCGACATAGGACGCCGCAATGCCCAGGGGGACCATGATCGCCATAAAGGCGAATTGAACGGCAAAAATGGCTGCCGTAAGCAGAACGGAAGGCATGAGACGATTCTCCTAAAGTCGGCGTAATTTACAGAATCGGCTTCAGAAGTGCAAAAGAAAAAAAGCCCCGAGCCGAACCGCCCGGGGCTTTTCGTGAGGTGAGAGCAGCTGTTAAAAGGTCATGCTGACGGTATAGGCGTGGATCAGCCCCAGCAGGCCGATGTCGCGCACCGCATAATCGATGCGCAGACCCAGGCGGTTGAAGCGCGTGTGGACGCCGAAGCCGTAGGAGAGACCGTATTCCGAGCGATCCATGAAAAGCCCTTTGTAGCCGGCGCGCAGATAGAGGCTGCCGAAGGAGGGCAGCGTAAATTTGTATTGCGCGCCCACATTGACCGACTCGCTGTTGTTGTTGGGATGCAGGGCATCGACTTCGACGGTCACGCGATGGTTCGGCGTAACGATGGGATGAAGCGCCGCGCCGATGCGGAAAATCAGCGGCAGCTCCCACGACTGCATAAGGTACTGTCCTTCGACATAGGCGTAATTGCCGGAGACATTGGGGTTCGGATCGATCGGCTGCAGCAGGTCCATGCCGTCGTAGCGCATGCGCGTGCCGTAATTGGCGATGCTCATACCGATCGCCAGGCCGTCGCTCCGTTCGCCGGTGGGCGAGAAAAACTGGGTGTTCACCAGCGCACCCAGATCGATGGCCGCGGCATTGGCGCTGGTGTGCCAGATGGTCGAATTCACGTACTTGATCCCGGCGCCGAAAGAAAACCACTGCGCCAGTCTTCGAGCATAAGAAAGCTGAAAGCTGAACTCGGCCGCCGTATAGTTTTCGCCGGTGCCGTCCTGCGTGCTCAGCGTCGTCACCTTTTCTTTGCCGTAATTCATTTGGTTGACGGACAAGGCAAAGACGCCGAGCTGCGGAAAGGAAAGCCCCACGGCGGCAAAACTGGTGTTGATGTCGATGACCCAGGGCTGCATGCAGAACAAAACCTCGTTGCGGCTCATCATGGCCAGGCCGGCGGGGTTCCAATAGCAGGATTCGAGGTCTTCGCTGGACGCAACGGCGGCGTCACCCATGGCGCTGCCGCGGCTGCCGTAGCCGATCTCCAAAAAGTTTGCCGCCGTCGTGCCGCGCCGATAGGGCTTTTGCGCCTGCACCTCTGCCGCGGCAAAGGCAAGGATCAGTACGGCCGTAATGAGTTTTTCGTGTATCGTCATGATCGCAACTCCCAAGTTACTTGATGACGGCAAACTTGCCGATTTTTTCCGCGCCGGTGCGCGTCGACTTGACGTGGTAGAGATACATGCCGGCCGCAATGTCCAACCCTTCGCTGCTCTTCAAATCCCAATGGACCATGCCGTTGTCGCTCGGGTTGTCGACGAGGATTTCGTCGACGAAAACACCGCTCACGGTAAAGATGGTGATTTTGCACTGCGCCGGCAAGTGGGTGAACATGAGGCGCCGCCTCTGATTGAGGAACTGATTGAACACGGCGGGCTCCATGTCGTTGCTCGCCACATAGGGGTTGGGAACAACCGCTATCTTGTCCATTTCGTTCTTAATGGCGTCAAGGTTGAGCGCACCTTCGGGCAGCACCCTGTAGGTCAACGAGTCGGTGACGAAATGAGGCCGGTTGAAGGTGGCGAAATAGACGTCGTCCGGCTGCGGCTGTTCGAAGAACCTGACGACAAAGACGCTTCGTTTCCATTTCTTGTTGTCGTCGCATACGCCGAACAACACGCGATCTTCGCTCCAATCGAATACGCCGTTGCCGTTGTCGTCGATACCGATGACATCGAGCGTATCGTATTCGCCGGTCGTCAGCGGGAAGGTCTTGTTGATCATGAAGAAGGACCACGACTTTCTGGCCAACTGCTGCTCCACGGGGATCGAGCCGGCGGTGTCTCGAACGACGGTCTTTGTTGCCGCCGACTTGCCGGTGTAGGCGTTGGGATTGTTGGTAAAGATCAGTTCATAATCCCAGGGGAAATACTTGACGGCGTCTTCGGTCGGCACAAGAGCCATGGATGCATTACCGCGCACCCAGCCCGAGTTGGCATAGTCGAAGCCGCCGTGCAGCGAGGAGATGTGATTGGCGGTCATTTGGATCACTACGCCGTCGGCAATGTCCGACGTGAGAGGACTGCCGATCTTCATGAACCAGTCCTTTTCCGGAGCCGTCTCGTCGAAATTGATGCGGTCATAGACCAGATTGTCGAGAATGGACTTTTCCGGGCTTTCCTGCACCACCACGCGGTTGCTGTCGGTGACGTCATAAATCACATAACCGTTCGTCAAGTAGTAAACGCCGTGCGGCAAGTCCTTCAATTGCGTCTTGATTTTTGCCGTAAACTTGAGCGTGTAGGTGTGATTGACCTTGAGCGCGTTTTTCGCCACCAACAGGGGCGTTGCCGAGCCGGAAGTCTTTTTAATGCTGTTCGCAAGAATCTGTATGGACGGCGGCGTGTACTCGGGTGCCGTGGCGTGGGGCGTGACGACGGCAATGTTCTGGCCGATGCGGCGAATTTCTTCGGCTTCGTCCAGTTCGATGACCAGATTGTTCTCCGAGGGGGCGATGCCGGGCGGCGCCAGGTCCGGCGTAATGCCGTAGTCATAGGCGACTACGCCGTAATAGTAGGTCACGCCGTTCTGCACCGTCTCGTCCACAAAGTAGTGGGTGATGCCGGTGTCATCGCCCAGGTAGTAGCCCATGCCGTTGAGGAGGCCGTAATTGGTGAAACCGGTGCGGCCGTTTTTCAGGTCGCATTGATAGATCGCTTTGTAAAGCGAGGGCGTGCCGAAACCGTCTGTGACCACCATGGCGTCCTGAAACTTTTTGTCGGTGGCGCGGATGACTTTGTAGCCTTCGAAATCGTTGGCGCCGCGCAGGAACGGTTCGCGCGTCGCTTTATCGGCAATGTCGTCCCAAGTAAGCACCACTTTGCCGTCGTAAGCGGTGGCGGTCAAGGTGGGCATTTTGGGCGGCTGAGCGAAGCGATAGTCTTTTTCATAGATGAGCTGCACCACGCGCTTGAGCTCATAGAGCACCGGAGCGCGCGGCGGCGTGCTGTTCAAGCCGTTGAGGTCATCGAACGAGTGCAGCATGGACATGGAAACGCGCTCGGTGCGGCCTTTGTACAAGGGGAAGGGGCCGGAGGCGAAGATTTCGATGAGGTTGGAAATTTCGCCGATGTATTCCTTCAAGATGCCGGTTCCGGTAAGCTGCCACATGACCCAGTCCTGGTGAAACGTCTTCGGCTTGCCGTTCAGCGTTTCGGCGACGGGGAAGAGGCTGAAGGCGGTCAGACCGATCATGTCGGACTCGGTCACATCGGTAAAGTTGTAGTTCGGTTCGCAGCCGATGCCTTCGAGGAAGTCGGGGCGATGGTTGCATTCGCCTTCGTCCGGGCCGGGGTAGTTGAGTTCGGCCGGGCCGATGCCGTCCAAACCGACGTCGTCGCCCGGATTCTCACTGATATCATAAATGCCGTTGCCGTCTGCGTCAAAGCCGTCCACCCAGTCCTGATCCTCATCGCCTTCCCAGTGCGGCTTCAAGTCGCTGCGGTTCATGACATAGTATTTCAAAAAGGCCTCCAAATCGGCGATGCCTTCTTCCGGGCCGATGAACCGTCCGGCGGTAAGATTGTCGCGCTTTTCGTCGATCAGACCGTCCTGATCGTTGTCGATACCGTCGTAAGCGGCGCCGGGGCTTTCCAAATAGGCAAAGCCCATGGTGCCGACCTTTAATCCTCCTGAACCGACGCCGTTGATGTCCCACGAGAACGCCATATCGAGATAGGTATCGAAAAAGCCGAGCTCGTCGTTGGAGTCGTTGCCGATGGCATTGTCCACGTGAAAGCCGAAGGCCACTTGCGGCAGATCATAGTCGGAAATATTGGAAACGTTGTACTCCCAAAAGATGGCGTCGCGCGCCAGGGGATTGTTCCACTGGTAGCCGCGGGCCTCGATGCGCACGCCGATACCGCCCCACGGTTTGCCGTACTGAATGGTCACGTCCGGCTTTTTGTCGCCGATCTTGACGCCGGGACGCGGATAGTACTTGAGCGGCGAATCCGGCTGCAAATACTCCTGATCCTGCGCATCGTTGCAGACGAAATAGGTTTCAAGATCGGCATAAATGACGCCGAGGCCGAAGCGGCCGTTCCATACGCCGGGCCATTTGAGCTGATCGCCGCGGGCGGGCCAGCCTTTGGTGGGCCAAGACTGCGGCAGATTGCTCATGGCCGGGTATTCGCTCAGCTCGTTGAAATAGCCGAACACCGGATAGATGATCCACGGAATGGTGCCCGTCGGATCGACATCGTAGCCGCCGCGGAAGGCCGTCTGGCAATACCACAGAGTATCGAGCTTTTCCGAAGCAATGCGGACCGGGTCGGTGACCGGAATCGAGTCCTGCTCGATGAACACCTGCGCCGTAATAAGGATGTTGACGCCGTCGGTCATTTTCGAGCCGGTGGCGTCGTTCGGCCACTTGGACACTTCGACCCGCGGCCAGTCGGCCAGCTCGCACTGATTTTTAAAGGTAATGAAGACGCGGTTGCCGGTCATATAGCCTTCGCGGATCGCGGCAATGTCGCCCGCCGGATCGTCCGGCCCGTCGTACGGCTTGCCCTGCGCCGCCAGTTCCAACGGAATGCAGAGCAGCAGAATCGCACAGGCAAAAAGAAATGTTTTCATGCTGAATCCTCTCAATTATGATCTTGCAGCTTTGCCGTCAGAAAACCAAGCCCAGACCCAACTTGACGAAGCGAGGCGCCTCAATGGCCGCCGGGTTGATGACACGGTCCTCGTACTGGTTGAACAGACTGCGGTGGCTTGCCCGATCCGTCGGTAGGATGATCGCCTCGTTGGCGCGGCCGGTGTTCGCATTGACGAACAGCTCGTTCTTGGTGTCAAACAGATTCTCGATCAGCAGGCTCGCACGCAGCAGATAGCGGCCGCTCAACTTGAAATCGTAATAGCCGAAAAAGTCGGTGCGGAATTTGGCCGGCTTCTTGGCATTGTTGGGATAGAGATTGACTTTGTACAAACGACTTTCGGCAATGGGCACCCAGGTGTACGGCGTGCCGTGATCATAAAAGGCCGACAGCGTGGCGCTGTAGTTCTTTTGCGAATAGTTGACGCTCAGATTGAGCGTGTGGCGCTGATCCCACGACATGGGGATGAGTCTCGGAACGGGATCCATGCTGCTGCCGGCGCGCGTGAAGGTCTGAGTCGGGTTATCGGCATTGCCGCGCGTGTACTGCAGCGTGTAATTCGCCATGGCGAACACGGAGCCGAAGCGCACATCGTACTTGACTTCCAAGCCTTTCACGTTGCCGTAATCTTTGTTGGTGTAAAGGCCGTACTCGTACTGGTTGTAAGTGCTCACCACCTTCATGCTCAAGAGATCGTAAATGTCGCGATAAAAGAGGTTGACTTCCAACCCCATGCCGCGAACGATCTCCTGCCACAAACCCACTTCATACTGCACGGTCTTTTGCGCTTCCAATTGCGGATTTCCCATCTGAGTGGCATAGTCGACGGGAGTGACCAGAAAGCTGTGGTTCTGGTAAAAGGCGTACATGGGCGGCGCCTGAAAGAAATGGCCGTAGCTGAAATGAAGCTTGGCGGCGTCGCTCAACTGATAGGACAAGCCGAAACGCGGGCTGATCTGCATTTTGGGGTCCGCCTTGGGATAGGTGGACATCATTTCGGGATTGTCGGGGAAGCGCAACTGGTTGGCCGGGTTGCGCGGGTTCGACGGATAAACGGTGTTGGGATCGAACCAGTCATAGCGGACGCCCAAGTTGATCACCATCTCGTCGAACTCCATCTTGTCCTGCAGATAGCCGGCAAACTCCCGCGGGTGCACGTTGTATTCTTCACCGTACTGCGTCGAGTCGCCCATGATCATTGGCTGGTAGTTGAAGAAAATGTAGGTGTTCTTTTCCGGGTCGAAATAGTTGTCGAACTCGTTGTCCTTGTTGCGGTAAAGATTGAGGATGGTGTACGACTTGTTGTCCAGCTCATGAGCGATGTACAGAACGCCCGCCTTTAGGCTGTGGTTCTTGTGCGCCTGCCAAGTGATGTCGAACTTGGCCGTGTGGTCCTTTTGCAGGCGCGTGGTATGCCCCTTTTGTTGACCGCCGGTATAAAAGCCGGGTCCGGTCGCCGTGGCGTAACGGTCGTGAATGTATCGGCTGTCCAGGGGATTTTTGTAGAGATAATTGCCGTAATAGTTGTCCAGGTAAGAGTATTTCGCCTCGTAAAAGAGCGACTTGCCGATGCTGTGGTTCAGGGTGATGGCAAAGAGGTCGCTGTTTTCGTACGAGCGGGCAACACCGTCGGGCGCGTACTTCCAAGCGTGCTGATAGTTGCCCCAATTATTGTCGTCGTGAGTGTAGGAGGCGGTGAGTTTGAGATCCGGCAACGGGCGGTATGTAAGCTTGCCGAAAAAGCTGGCGTATTCGCCGGAAGCCATCGGGACGTAGGAGCTGTCGCCGTTGTGGATGTCGTACCAATTGCGCCGGTCGTCCGATGAATAATCGCTGTAATCGGTCATCAGAAAGCGGCGCACGCCGTTGAGATGGTTTTTGTTGTTTTGGTAGCGATAGTTGAGAAAATAGTTCACTTTGCCGCGTACGATCGGCCCTTCAAGCTGAAGCCGATAGTCTTGATTGCGCGTCACCTCGGTCGGTTTGAGGCCGATAAAAAGATCGGTGTGCGTTGTGTAGTAATTGCCGATCTGGCCCCAAATTCGGCCGCGGAGCTGGTCGGCGCCGTCTTTGGTGACGGCATTCACGATGCCGCTCATCGCGCGCCCGTATTCGGCATTAAAGGTGCCGGTAATGACCTCGAGGTCTTTGATGACGTCATTTTCGATGGTCACCGTGGAGCTGCTGCCGCCGAACGATTCGTTAACCGGCACACCGTCGACCATGTAGGAGACTTCGCCCAAGCGGCCGCCGCGAAAGTGGCCTTCAACGACGCCCGCCTGCATCTTGATCACATCGCCGAGGTTCTGCAGCGGCAGCACTTCGATCTGTTCGGAGGAGACGTGGCGCACCGATGAGGTTTCGTCCTTCTTGTAGGACATGGCGGAGGCGGTGACTGTGACTGTCTCGCCTTCGATGACTGTTGGGGTCAACTGAAAGTTGAGCGTTGCCGTGGCGTTGACGCTGACCGTCACGTCGGAGTACTGCACGGAACCGTATCCCATCATCGACGCCTTTACCGTGTATTTGCCCGGCGGCAGGTTGATGATGAAATAGTCGCCGTCCGCGTCGGCCGCGGCACCGAACCGCGTACCGACGATCGAGATGTTGGCGCCCGGCAGCGGTTCTCCGGTAGACTTGTCGGTTACCTTGCCGGCGATTTTGCCGGTCGTGGCGGCAAGAGCCGACGACGATGCGAATACAAGAACGCATCCGAGAGCAAGAGCGAGGGTTTTGGGCTTCACAGGAAACTCTCCATGATTAATGGACAAGCGGTTGGTAAAAGATTGTGCCGGCATGGGGCGGCCGACAAACGATGGAAACGAGGATGAAAAAAGAAAAATCATTGCGCAAAATCACTTCTTAATCGATTTCGTTTCATGGTGGAGAATTTAAGAGAATATAATTGAATGTCAAGTGAAAAATTTAAGGTTCCTCTTTCGCTTTTTCCCGGTTGACTATTTGAAGTGTCGGCCATTAGCATGTTAATATTCGATTGATGCTGCGGTGTTACCGCAGGTGTCTTTGCGGCTTTTAATAGGTCTATTCTGCAGTAAAGCCCTCAGTTTTGCCTTGTGATTTTTCACGAAATCTTATAACTTACCTTGACCTTTAAAAATCAACCTTTCAACATAAACCAACGGAGTCTCAACATGAACAAGCAAACGATCGACGATCTGCAGTTAAAAGGCAAGCGCGTGCTGGTGCGCGTGGATTTCAACGTGCCGTTGACCGAGGATAAAAAGGTAGCGGACGATAAGCGAATCGTCGCGGCCCTTCCCACGATTCAAAAAATCATCAACGACGGCGGCAAGGCAATCCTCATGTCGCACCTTGGACGCCCCGATGGTCACAAAAAGCCCGAGTTTTCGCTCAAACCGGTGGCAGAACGACTGAGCGAGCTGCTCGGCAAACCGGTGGTTTTTGTGCCCGACTGTGTGGGTGAAGCAGCCGAAAAAGCGGTTGCGGCGATGAAGGACGGCGACGTTGTGCTGTTGGAAAACCTGCGCTTCTATCCCGAGGAGGAGGGCAAGAAGGACGGCGTAAAGATGAGCAAGGAAGAACGCCAGTGGTTCATCGACGGGTTGGCCAAGTTAGGCGACCTCTACGTCGATGACGCGTTCGGAACGGCGCACCGCGCCCATGCCTCGATGGCGGGAGTACCGCAGAAGCTCGGGCAGGGTGCCGCCGGCTACTTGATGGCCAAAGAGCTCGATTATTTCGCCAAGGTTTTCGATAATCCCGAGCGTCCGCTGCTGGCCATTTTGGGCGGCGCTAAAGTGTCGGACAAAATTTTGGTGATCAACAACCTGCTCGACAAAGTGGACAGCCTGATCATCGGCGGCGCTATGGCCTATACGTTCTTGAAGGCCAAAGGTGTGCCGGTCGGCAAGTCGCGCGTGGAAGAAGATTTTGTTGAAAAAGCCAAAGAGTATTTGGAAAAGGCCAAAGCCAAAGGAGTCACTCTGCTGCTTCCGATCGACCATGTAGTTGCGGCCGAGTTCCCTAGCGGCGACAGCGGCGTGGGTGAAGTGGTGGACGGCGAGGCGATCCCCGACGACAAAATGGGCCTGGACATCGGCCCCAAAACGCTGGAACTGTATAAATCCGAGATCAAGAAAGCCAAAACGATCATCTGGAACGGCCCGATGGGCGTGTTCGAGGTCAAGGGCTTTGAAAAAGGCACCTACGGCTTGGCCGAGGCGATTGCCACGTCCGGCGCGGTTTCCGTGGTCGGCGGCGGCGATTCCGCCAGCGCTGCGAAAAAGTCGGGCTTCGGCAAGCAGTTCAGCCACATTTCCACCGGCGGCGGCGCCAGCCTCGAACTGATGGAAGGCAAAGTGCTGCCCGGCGTAGCCGCGCTGAGCGACAAATGAACATAGTGAGTTCGAGGCACGAGCAGCCATTGAAAGCGCTTCATGGCTGAGCCGTGGCTATTTTTACAAAGCACAAAAAGAAAAGGGCCTTTCAATAGAGAAAGGCCCTTTCTTGTTATCGGTTTTCCGTATTCGTTACTTGATCAGCGTCATCTTTTTCACGGCTTTGAACTCACCGGCCTCTATCTGGTAAAAATAGACGCCGCTTTCCTGACTCCCGCCGTTCCAAGTCACTTGATGCGCACCGGCGTCGAACAAGCCGTCGGCGAGCACGGCGACTTGTCGGCCGGTCACGTCAAAGACCTGCAGACGGACGTGTGCGGGCACCGGCAGCGTGAAGGCGATACTGGTCTGCGGGTTAAAGGGATTGGGATAATTTTGCGCCAAGGAAAAGTTCATGGGCGTCGTCGGGCTTTCCGCCACCTTGACGTCTTTGCCGAGCATCCACGCCACGGCGTTCAGAAAAACTTTGGTGCCTTCCGGCGTGAGATTGAACATTCCCCAACCGTGTTCGGGGATCGGCGGCGAGAGGGTGCTTTCGCGCGTGCCGCATTGCAGCAGCAGCCTTTTGCTGCCGGCTATTTGGTCGGTGTTGTCATGGAAAAAGGTGCCTTCCGGCCAATAGATGATCCACGGCGTGCCGAACTCGGCGGTCGATGAGATGACTTCACCGTTGCCCGGATCGGGAGTAGAGGAAATCGACGTGTGCCCGCTGCCCACCGTCTCGTCGAGAAAGACAAGCTGGTTGTCGGTCAAATTGACACCGGCGAACAAAGGATGATTCGGCTGGTCGACGAACATCAGAGGGGCGCCGCTGTTTCCGTCGCCGTGCAGATTCGAATCCATTAGCCATTGCCAGCGGTTTGCCCGCGATAGATAGGCCGAAAAGAGGATGAGGGGCTTGCTGATGCTGTTCCAACCGGCAGGATCGTTATAGTCTCCGCTTGACGCCGCGCGGCTGAAGATGATCAGGTCGGCGCTTTCCAGAGTGCTGATCTGTTCTTCGGTGAGAGCGGCCCCCGTCATGGTCCCGTCTTCTCGTTGTACGTCATAACCCTGCTCAACCAATACATCCACCCAGCCCTGATCCCACGGTACGCCGTAGGGGTCCAACTGGCCTGCTGAGACGAAAATGATCTTTTCCCCAAAGCCGGAAACAACTGTTAAGAGCAGGAATGCCATGATAAAACTAAAAATGTTAACAGCTTTCATCTGCGGGTTCCTTTCTTGGTTTTGGTTCTTCATTCCCAGCGAACCGGCACGGTCAACCGTCCTCAAATGCCGCATCATATGCCTCGTTTCTGTTGTACGGCGTCGCCCTTCGGCAAATACCGCCCATGAGTCCTCAAACCATTTTATCTTTTGTTCTTTCCCTTTACCCTCCTTTTTTGTGAACTTTCTAATTGGTCACCTATAAATAGTACAAAGATCTACTCTTGTTTGCAACAAAAATATGTGAAGGCTCGCACGCCCTTCGGTCGCTTATTTTACAATAAAGATTGGGAAACGGAGCTGCTGCAAAGCATGGACTTGTTGTGTAAAAAAGCTTTCAATACCTTCGAAATGGGATGATGGATAAAGGTCGGCTTTTGTTCGTCGCCTATGAAAAATATTCGCCGCGGCGAAAAATTGTTGATCCTAAAACGAAACATTCTCAAGTTATCGGGAAACTAAAAGCTCAGCGACAATGTTCTAGCGTATCAAAGACCTCTATTTTTGAAAAGGTTGGGCCCGATGAGGCAACTATCCCTTTTCGAATTACGGTTATTGCCGTTTTCGGCACATTTATTGTAATCAAAGAAGACGATCGATCGATTGCAACTATTTAAAACCAGCAGCCAAAGGGAAAGGAGTACGCTATGAAGGCTTTCAAAACCCGCATTAAACCGATGATGTGGATGATGCTGCTCGGCTTGATGATTTGGGGCGGTTGTTCCAAAGACACCTCGACGGAGCCGACCCCCGGCGTTACTGTTTCATCTTCGGCCGACGCCGCCGAGTCGATTGCCGGTGCTTTAGGGAATCAATCCGGCGGTGTGGCCGATGTAATGGGTGACGTTTGCGAGTTCACCAAAATGTTCAGGCTTGGAAACGTCAACAACTTTGGTTTTCTCGATCACCGGCAAGGAACGTATGACGAGGCGACCGGCACGTGGACGGTGACTGTGGAGCGGGAGCGCGGCGGAAAAGGCCGTCAGCCGGACGGTTATTGGAGACGCGTTTTCACGCTCCGCTTTTTAAATGCCCAAGGTCAACCGCAAAAGTACTACGTCACCGGCTTGGACACGGCGCGTACCGTGGAGTTCAACCTGCTCAGCGCAGAAGGCTTTCACAAGAACAATCGCGTCAGCCATGAATTGAAAGAAATGCAGGCCTCGTTTGTCGCCGAAAACGTGAACACCAACGTGGTCTCTGTCAGCGGGACCCTGCAGCGTGCCGGCGTGGATACCATCAAGACTAACGGCATGACCCGCATTTCAAATCACACTCTGCAAATGACGGTGACCGATCTGGTGGGGCCGGCAGACAGCCGCAATGATCTGTCGCAGAAAATCAGCGGAACCATCATCGGCACTTTTCACGCGGACATTGTATTCGAAGGGCGGAGGGGTTACTCCGAATCGACGGTGGACAGAACCTTTACCGTCGTCATCAACAACGGCCAGGCAGAGATTACCATCAACGGCAGCAAGTACATCTGCGATCTGGAAAGCGGCCGGATGAAGTAGATGATAGAAGAGCTTCCGCAGGGGACTTGTCTTGCGGAAGCTCTCGTTTTCCCCTTTAATGAACCTCTTTGTCAAGCGGCGATGCCATTAGAACGAAGGCCTCGGCGGCTGATGTCGAAAAGGAGCGTGTTCTGCATTCAACGTTTCGCCGAACACTCGACCTGCAGGCAAGGCCCCCTTGCTTATGACCTTCGCAAAAGGACTCAACCGTTTTTGCCGAACGCTTTTTTCAGGCTTTCCCAAGCGCTCTCGGCGCCTTCTTTGAGTGATTCCCACGCCTCCTCACTTGCTTCCTGCACTTGATGCAGTTTGGCACTTGCCTGGTCGCGTTTGGCGCGCAGCTCGGCGATCTGCTGCTCGTATTTTTGCTTGAGCTCTTCGCTTGCCTTGGCGGCCTTGCCTTCCAACTCGTCCAGTTCTTTGTTGAGATCGTCCAATCCCGTTTTCAGCTTGGCAATGATTTCCTCTCTTTTTCTCACGGCTGTTCTCCTTATTTGTGTTATGCGATTCTTTTAACACCGATTTCCCTGCAAAACATCTCAGCGAGCATTACTTTTTTCTGATTCGGCAGCGGGAAAGCTTGATCGCCTTTCCTGTCGCGGCGTGAGGTGCGGCGCTGCCCCGGAAACCGTCGATGCGCAGGTCGTTCACGGATTCGGCTTCGATGCCGTGTGTGAAGAAGGCCGGCAGGTCTTGGCCCCACTCGAGGTGAAAATCCTCAACCGTGAGGCCGTTGATGTTTTGAGCGAACAGGCCGGGTATGTCGTGGCTGAAAACGGCGTCCTTGAGATCGGCGACCGGCCGAAGGTCAAAATTGCCGCCGTAGGTTTCCGTATGCCGTCCTTTGTTGATTCTAAGCTTGATGTTCCTGAGAGAAATGTTCTGCAGCGGCTGCTCGGGGGCGGCGTAAAGCAGGATGCCCGCTTCGCTTTCCGCTAAAACGTTCTCGAAACGAACGTCCGAGACGGCCCCGACCGGCATTTGATTGTTTTGTGCTACGGCCGAAACGTGAATCGGCTCGCCGTTGCCCCACCAGTGACCGCTGTGAAGCCGCGTTTTGATCACAATGTCGGAGAACAAAATAGAGCTGATGGAACCGGCATCGCGTGCGAACACGCCGAGCCCGCGGTTGGAATCGTAGATCACGAGGTTGCTGAAGATGCAGTTGCGGATGGGGTTCATTCCGTAACCGACGCGAATGCCTGATGAGCGGGACTGAAGGACGCAGTTGGTCACGGTAACGTTTTCGGCGTAGCTGGTCTTGTTGCCGACGGTACGCGCAGCATAGTCGAACGAGGAGCGGCTGTCGTCGCCATGTTCATCGATCTCGGCGCCGAAGCCGGTGACGATGATGGCGTCGTCGCCGGCGCGGATGTCGCAATCGGAAATGCGCACGTTGCGCGAGGTCGTGCAGTGGATGCCGTCGCTGTTCGGCACCAGCAGGTTGTTAAGAATAGAGATGCCGTGCACGAGCACACCGTCGCAGTCGCCCAAGCGGACGGTCCACGAAGGCGAATCGCGCAGGACGAGGTTTCGGAGCGTCACCTGCTCGCAGCGCAGCAGAACGATCATCATGCCGGGGCGCGCATCGTAGGCGATGGGACCGTCTTCGTTGCCGTCGGCAAAGCTCATATACGCCTCGCCCTGGCGCGTTCGCCGACGGTCAAAGTCGGGGCCCCAGTGCGGTCGCGCCGGGTCGAAGAAGACGGTGCCGTTGCCGTCGATGGTTCCCGGCCCCGTGAGGCTGATGTTGCGCTGTTCGAAGGCATAGATCAAACCGCGGCCGGGCGCATAGTCGGCCAAGTCGCCGCTTCCCTTGAGAACGGCGCCGGCTTCGAGCTTCAATTCGACGTCGCTTTTGAGAAAAAGCGTTCCGCTGATGAATATGCCCGCGGGAACGATCACCCGGCCGCCGCCCGCGGCCGCGTCGATCGCCTGTTGGATGGCCGCCGTATTGACGGTCAGGCCGTCGCCGACGGCGCCAAAGTCGGTGATGCGGTACTCGGCTGCACTTAGTGCGACGGCTGAACAGACGATTAAGAAGAGCTTGTGCACCATTTTTCCCTCGCTGATCGGTCATTTTCCCTTTTTCAATTTATAAAAAAATGTCTATGAAGAAAAGCCTTTTGCAAAGGAACCGATTAACTTAAAAAAGCTGTGAAATCGTTACCAGATAGCCCTCAAAACAAAGATAATAAGGCACTGAAAACAAAAAAAGGAGTTGCAATCCAAAAAAAAATCGCTTATCTTGTGAAAAAAGGAACACAAAAGAGCGACAAGAAACCAATAAGTAGAGAAAAAAAGTGCAGGCCGAAATCCCCAAACCGACCATTTCGAGGCTGTGTTTGCTCTATCGAGTGTTGCAGACGCTGGAGACGGAAGGAACGACGACCGTTTCCTCCACACAGTTGGGGGAGAGGTTGTCGATGAATTCCAACAACCTGCGCAAGGACATCAGCTACTTGGGCGATGTGGGCAATTTGGGCGCCGGTTACGAGGTGGCGCGGCTCAAGTCGGCGATCGGCGCCAAGTTGGGCCTGGACCGCAACCGATTGACTTGTATCGTTGGTTTGGGCGAGCTGGGCCGGGCGGTGCTCTCGTACCTGTTGCGTCATCCGGGATGTTATGTGATGGCGGCCGGCTTTGACTCGAACATCAACACCATTGAAACGCTGCGCACCTCGGTGCCGCTCTACCCGGCTTATCAGATTCCCGAGGTTGTTCGTCGCATGCGCATCGAGATGGCGGTGATTACGGTCACGCCGACGGCCGCCCAGCGCGTGGCCGATCTGCTGGCCGAAGGCGGCGTGCGCGGCCTTCTCAACCTGACCGCCTCCATCATCAAACCGCCGCGCGAGGACGTCTTTGTCACCAACCTCTCGCTCGCGGACGAATTCCACATGCTTTCGGCTTTGATTACTTTACATAACCAAACTTCCTAATCATTAACCTTGAAAGGAGTGCATTCATGGCACGCGTGTACAACTTTTCCGCCGGACCGGCCGTGCTGCCGGAGCCCGTTCTGAAAAAGGCCGCCGATGAAATGTTGGATTATCAAGGCAGCGGCATGTCGGTGATGGAAATGAGCCACCGCGGCAAAACTTACGAGGCGATCCATAAACGCGCCGAGGAGCTTTTGCGTGAACTGATGAACATTCCCGACAACTACTACGTGCTGTTCCTGCAGGGCGGCGCCTCGACGCAGTTTGCGGCCGTTCCGCTCAACCTGCTCAACGGCAGCGGCGTCGCCGATTACGTTCATACCGGCGCCTGGTCGAAAAAGGCCATCAGCGAGGTGAAAAAGTACGGCAAAGCCAATGTGGTCGCATCCTCCGAGGACAAAAACTTTAGTTATATTCCTGACCTCGATCCGGCCAAGTTTACGCCCAACGCCGACTATTTCTATATCGTCACCAACAACACCATCGAAGGCACGCGCTACACTAAATTGCCCGATACCGGTAATGTGCCTTTGGTTGCCGACATGTCCTCGAACATTCTCTCCGAAGTGATCGATGTCAGCCGCTTCGGCGTCATCTTTGCCGGCGCGCAGAAGAACATCGGCCCGGCCGGCGTCACCATCGTCATCGTGCGCAAGGACTTGGTGGGCAAGGCGCGCGACATTACGCCCACGATGCTGGACTGGAAGCCGATGGCGGAAGAGTCGTCGCTTTACAATACGCCGCCGTGCTACTCCATCTATATTGCCAAACTGGTTTTCGAATGGCTGAAGGAATTGGGCGGCGTGCCCGCCATTCAGGCGATCAACGAGGAAAAGGCCAAGATTCTCTATGACTATCTCGATCAGTCCGACCTCTTCAAGCCGACGGCGGCCAAGAAGGATAGGTCGTTGATGAACGTGACCTTTGTGACCGGCAGCGAGGAACTGGATGCCAAATTCGTCAAAGAAGCAGCGGCCGAGGGATTGGTGACCCTGAAAGGGCACCGCTCCGTGGGCGGCATGCGCGCCAGCATCTACAACGCCATGCCGGTCGAAGGCGTCAAAAAGCTCGTCGAGTTCATGAAAAAATTCGAAATCGCCAACAAGCAGTAGGAGAGACCGCCATGTACAAGATCAAGACGCTGAACAAAATTTCCCCCACGGGCTTGGAAGTCCTGCCGCGGGCTGATTACGAAATCTCCTCCGAAATCGCCAACCCGGACGGCATTATTCTGCGCAGCTTTAACATGTTGGAAATGGAACTGCCGGAGTCGTTAAAGGCCGTGGCGCGTGCCGGTGCCGGCGTGAACAACATTCCCATCGATCGCTGCACCGAACGCGGCATCGTGGTGTTCAACACGCCCGGGGCCAACGCCAACGGCGTCAAGGAGCTGGTATTGTGCGGGCTGCTGATTTCCTCGCGCAAAGTGGTGCAGGGCATCAATTGGGCGAAGACGCTGATCGGCCAAGGCGATCAGGTTCCCAACCTGGTGGAAAAGGGAAAGGCGCAGTTCGAAGGCCCGGAAATCAAGGGGAAAACGCTGGGCGTCATCGGATTGGGCGCCATCGGCGTGCTGGTGGCCAACGACGCCGTCGCCTTGGGCATGAAGGTGCTGGGATATGACCCCTTCATTTCGGTGGATCGTGCCTGGGGACTTTCGAGAGCCGTTGAAAAGGCGATTTCGCTCGACGATCTCATCGCCCGCTCGGATTACATCTCCATTCATGTCCCGCTGACCAACGAGACCAAGGGCATGATCAACAAGGACAAGTTCGCCCTGATGAAAAAGGGCGTGCGGCTGCTCAACTTTGCCCGCAACGGTCTGGTCAACAACGGCGACCTTAAGCAGGCGATTGCCGACGGCATCGTGGAATGCTATGTGACCGACTTTCCGGACGAAGAGCTGCTGCAGATGGATAAGGTCATCGCCATTCCTCACCTCGGCGCCTCCACGCCGGAGTCGGAGGAAAACTGCGCCGTCATGGCCGCGCAACAAATCAAGGAGTTTTTCGAAACCGGCAATCTGCGCAACTGCGTCAATTTCCCCGACTGCGAGCTGCCCTTCATGAGCAAAGCGCGCGTCATCATCATCAACAAAAACATCCCGACGATGATGGGCAAGATCACCTCTCTGTTCGCCGAGAAAAAGATCAACATCGCCAACATGCTCAATCGTCATAAAGGCGACTATGCCTACAACATCATCGACATCGATATGGAACTGGAAGACGGCGATCTGGACGTGCTGCGCAAACAGGAGGGCATCATTATGGTGCGGCTCCTGAAGGGGAAGAAGTAAAAAGGCAAGTGAATGAAAAAGGCGCCTTGTACGGGCGCCTTTTTCATTTTTGCGGTTCCTTATTAAAGCCTCATAGGATCGATCACCGCGTGTTTGACGGCCGTGCGGTTCCAAATGTAAAGAATGTGTACCAAGCCGTCGGCCGTTTGGACAGCGGCGGGAGAAAAAAACTCGCCGTCGCCCTCCTCCAAGCGCAGAACGTTCTTCCATGCCGTTCCGCGCTTGTTGGCAATGGACACGTTGAGCGGCGAAAGAGCGCTCTTGCTGCGGTTATAGACCAGCAAATGACGGCCGTCGCGGAGATCGATGCCGTCGATGGGCGCGTCGGGATTGGGAAACTTGGTGCGCTCCATGTAGGTCCAGTTGAGGCCGTTGTCTTTGGACTTAACTTCGACGATGAAGCCTTGGTTGCTGCGGCAGAACGCATGGATGCTTCGGTCTTTGAAGCGCATCAGCGCCGGCTGGGAGACGCGCCAGCTCTTCGGCTTGGCCAAGGGGCCAACGGTCTTCCAGCTTTTCGTGGGATCACCGGCGATCAGCATCACGACCTCGCCGTCTCGCTCGCTCGGATAGAGAAACGATCCGTCCGGAAGCGCCATCGGCTTGTTCTTCGACGGGCCGGCGATTCCGTTGGGCAACGGCTGGGGCGGGGACCAGGTTCGGCCGTCGTCGCCGGATCTTCGAAATACGGCGGTTCGTCCCTGCAGTGCTCCGGTTTTGTAAAAAAGCAGCAGTTCACCGTTCTCAAGGCGGACAAGGACCGGCTCGAGGCAAGGCTCGCCGTTGCCGCCGGCGACGCGTTCGGGCACGCTCCAGGAGACGCCGTCGAATCGTGCACACCAAATGCCGAGGTCGGAGCCGTCCTCGGCGTTGCCGCCGTGCCAGGCCGCCGCCAGACCATCTGCGGTTGCCGCCAGGGTCGGGGCGTCGCAATAAGCCGTCGGACGATCCTGCGGTGCAAAAATGAAATCGGCGGAGACATAGCCGCGCTGGTGCTCGATGCGGATGACCCGCTGTGCCGCTTCGGCCCAGGCGGCGCAAGCGGCGAGCAGTAACAGGAGATAACGGAATCGATTCATAGAGAGGCTCCTCTCAAACATTCCGACGCAGACAGAGGCCGACCGCTTGATGCCAGCCGTCGAGGTATTTTTGCCGAAGCTCTTTGCTCATGGCCGGCCGAAAAACGCGCTCGGTTCGGCGAAGGCCGTCGAGTTGGTCGGGAGTTTCCCAAAAGCCGGTTGCCAAGCCGGCGAGAAAAGCGGCTCCCAAGGCCGTGGATTCGATCTGCTGCGGACGATCGATGGGCAGGTCGAGGATGTCGGCCTGAAACTGCATGAGGAAATCGTTCTTTGCGGCGCCGCCGTCTGCACGCAGTTCGGTGATGGGCATGCCGGCGTCGAGTTGCATGACGTTGATGACGTCCCGCGATTGATAGGCTACGGCTTCCAAGGCCGCCCTGACCAAATGTTCGCGCTTGGCTCCGCGCGTCAATCCCACGATGACGCCGCGGGCATTCATATCCCAGTACGGCGCCCCCAAGCCGACAAAAGCGGGCACAATATAGACGCCGCCGTTGTCTTCCACCGCACGGGCAAGCGATTCGCTTTCGGCGGTGTTTTTCAGCAGACCGACCTCGTCGCGAAGCCATTGAATTACTGCGCCGCCGATAAAAACCGAGCCCTCGAGAGCGTATACCGGCCGTCCCAGGGGATCGCAGGCCAGCGTGGTCAACAGTCCGTTGTGCGATTCAACCGCTTTCTCGCCCGTGTTCATCATAATGAAGCAGCCGGTACCGTAGGTGTTCTTGATCATTCCGGCCGAATTACACCCCTGGCCGTAGAGGGCGGCCTGCTGATCACCGGCGATGCCTGAAATGGGAATTTCTCCGCCCAGTACAGAGTCCGAAGCAGTATAGCCGAACACCTCGCTCGACTTGTATGCACGAGGCAAAATTGAAGCGGGAATGTCGAGCAGGCGCAGCAGCTCATCGTCCCAGCTTTTCGTGTGGATGTTGTACAGCAGTGTGCGCGAGGCGTTGGTGTGGTCCGTGGCGTGAACGGTTCCGCCGCTGAGCTTCCACAGCAGCCACGAATCGATGGTGCCGAAAATTAGTTCGCCGCGGGCGGAAAGCGAGCGGGCCTCGGGAACGTGGTCGAGCAGCCACCTGATCTTGGTGGCGGAAAAATAGGGGTCGATCACCAAACCGGTTTTGGCGCGGAAGAGCGTCTCTTGGCCTTGGGACTTTAGTTCGGCGCACAGATCGGCCGTGCGCCGGCATTGCCAAACAACGGCGTTGTGCACGGGCTTGCCGCTGACGCGGTTCCACAGCACGGTGGTTTCGCGCTGGTTCGTGATGCCGATGGCGGCCAAGTGATGAGCCGCCAAACCTGCCTGTTGCAACGATGATTCGATGACCCTGCAGGTCGTCTGCCATATTTCTTCGGGATCGTGTTCCACCCATCCTGGCTGCGGGTAGAACTGTCGAAATTCTGAATAACCGCGGCCGAGGACGTTTGCGTCACGGTCGACCACCAGAGCCGTAATGCCGGTGGTGCCGGCGTCAACGGCGAGAACGGCTTTTTTCACTTTCGCCTCCGTTTCGAAAGAAAATGTTTTTGGGAGGTTCTGTTTGCACACCGGCGATCGTGAATTTGTACAACGTTGTGGAGCGAAAAACCTCACCGGGGTTGAGAACCGTCGTCGGAAAGTTGGGATGATTGGGCGAGTCGGGAAAGTGCTGCGTTTCCAAACAGAAGCCGTGAAAAGGCTTGTATAGATCGCCGCCGCGGCCGCGGAAGCCGTTGATAAAGTTGCCCGTGTAGAACTGCAGCCCCGGCTGGTCGGTGATGACATTCATCACCCGGCCCGTCGTCGGCTCGAAGACGGTCGCCGCCAACCTCATGCCGTGGCCGTCGATGACGAAATTGTGGTCGTAGCCGCCGGCAATCTGTAGTTGCGGATGACCTTCGCGTATGCGCGCGCCGATGGCCCGCGGCTCGAGAAAATCGAACGGTGTTCCCGCCACCGGCGCCAGCTCGCCGGTGGGAATTTTGTTCTCATCGATGGGCGTATAGCGCGTCGCATTGATCTTGATATAATGATCGAGCACATCGCTGCGGCCGGCGTCCTTGAGGTTGAAAAAAGCATGATTGGACAGATTGAGAACAGTCGGCTGAGTTGTGACGGCATGGTAGTCGATCTTTAGCGCGTTGTCGGGCCGCAGGGTATAAGTGACGGAAACCCTCAGTTCGCCCGGATACCCCTCCTCGCCGTCAGGGCTCACGTAGGTAAAGGTCACCCCTTCGCCTTCCTTGGTAAGAAAAGGATGGGCCTTCCATAGCTTTTTATCGAAACCCTCCTTGCCGCCGTGGAGATGGTTCGGCCCGCTGTTGACGGCCAGTTCGTATTCGCGGCCGTTCAGCGTGAAACGACCCCGCGCCAGGCGGTTCGCATAACGACCGACGACAGAGCCGTAACGGGGATAGGCGAGATAGCCCTGCAGCGAATCGTAGCCGAGCGTCACCTCGGAAATGTGACCCATGTTATCGGCCACTTTCAAGGAAATGAGCGTCGCGCCGTAGGTCATCACCTCCGCGGACATGCCGTTGGCATTTTTCAGCGTGTAAGCTTCCACGGCGCGACCGTCGGGCAGGCGCCCGAAGATTCTTTTCGGGACAGGCGAGCGGCTGCATGAGCTGAGCAGAACCGCGCTGCAGAGGACCAGAACGAGAATGCTTTTCATCGATTCCCTTTCGTTAAGGTTCAACCCCTTACTTTTGAAAACGAAACAGGTAGAGTTCATAGACCACAACACAAGGCACCGCGCCTGCATGAGCGTCGGCATAGATGCCGAATTTGAGTCGCATTCCGCCGCCGATGGGGTCGCAGGCGAGAAGGCGCGAATAGTGCCCGGGGTCGGGCAGCGTAACGACCGCAAGGTCATAGCCGTACCGTTCAAAGTCGAAAACTGCGGCATTCCGCAGCTCCGCATCGTTCGGCAGCTCTTGGACGCTTCGGATTTCACGCGCGCACGCCTCAGCGCCGCATTCGAAAAGCGCCGAGTAAGTGCTGCGACGAAGCACCAGCTCATAGGACGCGGTCCGTTTCATTGAGGGGTCGTCGACATCGATTGTGACGACCCTCAGGAGCGGATCGCCGTCCACGGGCGTCAGATCGCGACGACAGCCGAGCCACAGCAGAGCCCAAAGAAGCACAACTGCCGAGATGTAACGGAAAACGGCCTTCATTGTTGCTCTCCTTCGTTTCCATTTTTCGCAAGACGATCGCCGCGGGGTCGAATCACGTACACCTTGTCGTGCCGTCGCACCTTGACGTCGAACGGGACGGTGACGTCGTCGCCTTTGCCGGCGCGGAGAGCCGGGCGCTCGTCGACATAGAGGCCCTCGATGGTCCGTTGTTCACAGCCCGTGGTCGGGCCGATGATCGCCAGCGTGTCGCCGACGGCCAATTCGCCGTTCTCGATGACGATTTGAGCGACGCGCGGCTTGGCGAAATAGTTCTCCACATAGCCGACATAGCTTTTGACGGTCGTTGCCGCGGAACCATAGGTCCCGGCCCATTCGCCCGCTTTGCTGCCCAAATAGTAGCCGCCGTGCCAAAAACCGCGGTTAAAGACCGACTTGAGCTCGGCCGTCCATGCGGCGATCTTTTCCGCCGTATAGTTTCCCGCCAAGACCGAATCGATGGCCTCGCGATAGGCGCGGGTGACGCGATAAACATACTCCGGCGGCCGTCCGCGGCCTTCGATCTTGAACACGCGCACGCCTGCGGCCATCAGCTTGTCCATGGCGCCGATCATGCACAGGTCCTTGGGCGACATCACATAACGATTGTCGACGACCAGCTCGTCGCCGGTCTCCTCGTCGATCACGCGATAAGCGCGCCTGCACGGTTGAAGGCACTCGCCGCGATTTGCGGAATGATGGTAGAGCGCCAGGCTCATGCCGCACACGCCGGAGACGGCGACGCACATGGCGCCGTGAACGAACAGCTCGACGGCCGGCGGTTTACCGTTGGGACCCACGATCGGGCGTCGTTCAATTTCAACGACGATCCGCTCGATTTGTTCGAGGGTCAGCTCGCGCGCCAACACCATCACGTCGGCGTAACGGGCGTAGTGTTGAACCGCTGCGAGGTTGGAAATATTCGCCTGCGTCGATATATGCACCGAAAGACCGACCTCGCGCGCGTACTCCATGGCGGCGATGTCGCTTGCAATCACCGCGGAAACACCGGCCGAGACGGCGGCATCGCAGATGCGGCGCATGAGCGGCAGGTCTTCATCATAGAGAATGGTGTTGAGCGCCAGACAGCTTTGCACGCCGCTTTTGCGGCACAGGGCGGCGATTTTGCGCAGGTCTTTGAGCGCGAACGGCTTGGCCGCCCGCGCGCGCATGTTGAGATGCTCCACGCCGAAATAGACGGCATCGGCGCCGGCGCGAATCGCCGCGCTCAAGCTTTCCCATGAACCGGCAGGGGAGAGGAGAATGTGCTTTTTCTTCGCCGTCACTTTTTCATCTCCGAACGCTTCGGCAGCGGCGCGCAGTAAGGTCCCTCGGGAATGACGCACAGCGATTTGCCCGCGGCGACGACCTCATCGATCAGGCGCTGCACCGCGGACGACACGTCGTCCGTCGCCAGGCCGTTGACCGACAAACGATCGAGCGTCTCCTGCGGCAGGCCGTCGGTGACGAAACGAATGTTTTCGCGGCCGATTTTCGCCAAGGCGCGCGTGTGCATTTGGTGCTGCCACTGGTCTTTGATCACCTCTTCGGTCGTGGAAATGTCGCGCAGGAAGGCGTGCCAATCGTCTGCATAGCGGAACAGGATCTCCTGATACTCTCGGCTGCCGATGCTCTCGCGGCATCCGCCGACGGTAATGATGGTGCCGCCCGGCTTGACGGCGGGCAGGGCGCAGACAAAGCTTTTGGTGCTTTGGTAGAAGGTGGCGTCCAGCGGATAGCCGGCGCTGGACGTGAGGACGGCGTCGTGCTCGTCGACGAGCGGGTCGGCGTGCCGGCGGACGAACTCGCAGGCGCGGCGATGGGCGGCATCGAGCTCGCCGGCAAAGGCGCGGACGACCTGTCGTTCGTCGTTCAGCACAACGTTCAGGCTGAAATCGACGCCGACGGCCCGAGCCGCGGACAGCGCTTCGAGGTGGCAGGGGTTGTCGTCCAACCGGCCGATGGTCGCACGCTCGTCCGCCAAAAACGCATAGCCGTGAAATCGGCGGACGGTCTCCAGCGACGCCAGTCCGGGGCACACCGCTTTGCGGCCGCCGGAGAAACCGGCCATGTAGTGCGGCTCGACCAAGCCGGTGATCAGCCGAAATCCGGCCTCAACGAAGCGGCGGTTGAGGCGCAGGCGATTGTTCGCCCATGTTCTTTGGGGCAGCTCGATCAGATCATCCGAATCGGCAAGATGATCGACGATTTCGAATTGATCGACAATTTCCTCGCCGAACATTTCCAACCGCTCGGCGGGCGTGCTGGGACGGTGCATGCCGGCGGCGATGAGGATCAGGATCTCTTCGCGTTTGATGCCTTCTTCCAGAAGCATCTGCAGAACGCTCGGCAAAAAACGGCTATAGGGAATGGGACGGGTGACGTCGGAGACGACGATGACGACGCGGCCGGGCCGTCGGTCGGCCACCGCCTGCCGCAGCGGCGGCGCGCCGATGGGGGAGTTCAGCGCCGCCGTCACCAGGCGGGCCGCGGAATCGGCGGGCGCAGGGTAAGTCGTGCGCAGCACCGTGGCATCGTCCGGCACGGTGACGCGAATGGTTCGGCGGTCATACGGCAAGGCGATCTGCATGAGCCCTCGCTACGGCGAAATGGTCCGTAAAGAACGGCGCGTGATTGGAGGTGAACGCCTGCGGTCTGCCGAGCGTCAATCGCCGCACCTTCGGGCGGCGGCGCAATTCGCTTTGCAGAAAGCGGCGCACAACGGCTCGGTTCCAGCCTTCGGGATGTTCGAAATCATAATAAAGGGTCAGGTCCCCGCTGTAGAAGGGTCTGATCGGGTAAGCGGCTGCTTCTCGGCCGGCTGCCGGAAGGTTAAAGAGCGCCACGTTGAGCCAGCGGATGGAATCCGCATGAGCTTCGACGAAATCGAGCGTTCGTTCCGCTTGCGCGCGCGTTTCCCACGGCGTACCAAAGAGCACGTAGACATAAGCGGCGATACCGGCCTTTTGCAGGTTTTTGAGAACGACACTCGCCTCGGAAAGGCGAATCCCTTTGTTCATAGCGTCCAAGACCTTCTGATCGCCGGACTCGAGCCCCAATTGGAGCATGACGCAGCCGCTGCGCCTCAGCCTGCGAACGAACGAAAGGTCGGTGAGTTCTTCGGTGAAGCGGGCGTAGCCGTACCAGGGGGCTGCGGGCGGTTCTTCGGCCAGGCGCTTCAGCAAAGCGGGCGTCAGCGCATTGTCGAGAAAATGAATGAGGGCCGGACGGTAGCGTCGCAGCAGCTTCAGATCGGCGATCACCTCATCGGGCGAGGCCGAAACGAAACGGTTTTCCTCTGCGGCTTCGGGGCAGAAACGGCACCTTCTCCACCAGCAGCCGTCGGAGGCGCTGTACGGCAGGATGCGTCCGGGGGAAAGGTACTCTTCCCAAAGGACGTCGTCGTAATTCGGGGGAAAACGTTTCGCCGAAGGCGGAGCGCCCAGTTCGCGCAGCAACGCCTCCTCGCCCGGTCCGGCGACGCATGTATCGATCAGGCCGCGAAAGGGGGCGTTCCAATTCGGGCCGCTCATCCATGACGTCATCAGGCCGCCGCCGACGATGATGCGCGTGTTCGGAAAACGGTGCCGCAGCCAGCCTATGAGAGCAAATGCGGTCAGCGCTTGGCTCAGGTAGATGAGCGAGATACCGATCAGCGACGGCTGCAGCGCTTCCAATTGCGGCCGCAGCTCTTCTTCGAAATAGGGGAAAAAGGGGTTGTCGTCGAAATGGTCTGCGGCGTCGATGAGGTCGGCGCTGCTCAACGGCGAGCGGTTCGAGGCGAAATCCGTCAGGCTGATCGAAGCGTCGAACGGGCGGCCTGCCGCTTGGAGGGCGCGGACAAGGTCGAGAACGGCCGCCTGATGGCGGCTGAAGTTTCCGTAGGTCGAATAGGCGCGCAGGCGCTGCGGCTCGGCAACGCGTCGGTGCTGCGGTGCAGAGGAATGCTGCATTTTTTGTTTGTGAAGAAGAAATAGCATGCCTTTGAGGTTGGCGTCGATCACACGACAGGCGACGCCGTGAGATTTGAGGGCGGCACAGAGTCGGGCGACTCCTGCGGGCGGTTCAGCCGCTTTGGCGACCGGAGGATAAATGAGGGCCGCAGAAAATGACGCTGCAGCGGGCATGTGGCAAGGATCCTCCCCTTAACAATTCTCGAGAATCATTCGACGGCATCCTTAGGCCCGGTTCCGGCGTCGCTCGAAATAGAGGTGAAAAGGCGGAGCGCCGATGCGCTCCGCCGCCGATTTCAGCTCAGCCCCTCAAAGTACTCTTTGTACTCGCTGTTTTTCTTCAGGTCTTCGATCAGCTTGTTGTAAACATCGCGGCGCTTGGTGCGCTCGATGTTTCGGGTCAGTTGATCCTTGACTTCCTCAAAGGGGAGCGTTTCCTTCTCCCGGCTTTCCACTTTGATGATGTGATAGCCGTAGGTGGTTTCCACCAGGTCGCTGATCGAACCGATCGGGAGATCAAAAGCGGCGTCCTCGAACGGTTTCACCATGCGGCCCCGCGGGAAGGATTCGTACATTCCGCCGCGTTGCTTCGAGCCGGGGTCTTCGGAAAACTCTTTGGCCAATTCGGCAAAGTCTTCATTGGCGCGGGCGCGCTTCAGCACTTCTTCGGCTTTTTTGCGGATTTCCGCCTTTTCGTCTTCGCTCTTGCCTTGGGTCAGGAAGAGAATGTGGCGCACCGTGGCCGTTTTGTCCTGCTTATAGGCTTCCTGCAGATCGGCGTCGGTAACCTCAATCGTCGGTTCCAGCACCTCGTCGAGGTATTTTTGGATCGTCAACTGGGCGCGAATGTCTTTTTCCACGAAATCGAGGGTAAAGCCGTTCTGCTCGATATACTTTTGAAAGTTCTCCTTGCCGCCGCGACGGGAGTAAATCATCTCCAGTTCTTCGTTCACGACGCTGTCCGCAACGACGATTCCCTTGGACTGAGCTTCGGCCAGCAGAAGCCGCTTTTCCGCCTCGCTCTGGGCGCCCTGAATGATCGTGTTTTTAAGCTGTTCCGGCGAAATGCGGCCCAGATTGCCTCTGTAACGACTAAAGCGGACGTAGATGCCCGGCATAATGTCGTAAGAATAAATCTTGAAGGATTTGGTGGACACCAGCAACTGGGGTTTGTCGGGATTCAGCGCCGCAATTTTGAGCGAGTCCGATACGACGCTGAAGAACTTGTACTGCTCACTCTCTTTGGCGTAGGGTGATTTCGGCGTGTCTTTTGAACATGCAGCCAACAGGCCGACAATCATCACAGCCGAAAGTAAACGTTTCATAAAAACTCCTTTTTGAATTGGAATGGAATTGAATGCCCTCAATATAGTTTTATTCAGCCTCAATCACAAGGGATTTTTCGGCATAGGCAGCATGGCGTGCAGAACGGGCGTAACGGAAGGGGAAAATGGAAACATGCGTTTTCGAGAAAAGGCCGAAGGCTTGGCGTGACGAAATTATGCTTGAGTTTCACCGTCGAATTTTGTATCATTCTCGGGGAAATGAGGGCCCATAGCTCAACGGTCAGAGCAGCGGACTCATAATCCGTTGGTTGTAGGTTCGAATCCTACTGGGCCCACTGAAATGAGCCGTTCGCCCCTGCCGCAAGGGGCGTTTTTGTCGGAGCCTGCGCCGATCATGAGCAAACCGAGAATCCTTCACATTGCGCCCGCCAACACCTCGGGCGTGCCCGGGCAACTGGTGCTCAGCGAACGGCGTTTGGGTTATGAAAGCCGCTTGGTCACCCTCTTTGCCGATCCGCGCAACTATTTTCAGGACATCTGCCTCGACCTTCCCTTTATCGATTTTTCGCCGACGCGCTGGATCAAGCAGCTGGTGTCCAATCCGCAAAAACTGCGCGTCGTCAACGTCATGCCCAAGCCGGAAAGCATCCCCGTCGTCTGGCGGCCGCATACGCGGGCGGAAGAGATGCTGGTCGACCTGCGCGACGCGTTGTGGCGGCCTAAAGTGGAGCGCGCGATTCGTACTCACGGCCTCGATCGTTACAACGTCTATCAACTGGACGGCGGTCTCGATTTTTACCGCAACGCCTCGTTCATCACCGAAATGAAACGCCGCGGCAAAAAAGTGATCTGCTGCTACACCGGCAGCGATCTGCGCACGCGCGGCGTCATTCCCGCCGTCGACGCCGTCAGCGACCTCAACGTCACGGTCGAATTCGATCACCTGCGGCTTCATCCCCGTATTCATTACGTCGGCTTTCCCTTCGACGCCGGACGGTTTTCCCTGCACGAGCATCACGAAAACGACCGGCCGGTTCGCATCGGCCATGCGCCGACAAACCGCGCCGCCAAAGGCAGCGACGTCATCATTCCCATCCTTAATGAGCTGGCGCAAAGTCATGGCGTCGAGATGGTGCTCATCGAAGGCTTGCCTTACGAACAGGCGCTGGCGCTCAAGCAGTCATGCGATGTTTTCGTCGATCAAATCGGCGAGCTCGGTTACGGCATCAACTCGCTGGAGGCGCTGGCCATGGGCATTCCGGTCTGTTCATGTTTGGCTGAGGGATTTGCCGAGCGTTATCCCGATCACCCTTTTGTCGACGTGCAGGCGCACAATCTGAAGGCGGAGCTGATCAACCTGATCGAACATCCCGAGATACGGAAAAGAAAGGGTGAAGAAGGAAGGCGTTGGGTTGAAGCCTTTCACGATGCGGTCAATGTCGTGCGCAAAATCCACCGACTGGCGGGAATTTGACTTTCGGCGAGCGGTGAGGCGTATGGAAGCCGCGCCGCCGGTCTCAGAAGCAGAGTCGGCGCTTTTGACGCTGAAAAAGAGTAAACAGAGGCGAACATGAAAAAATGGGCGTTTTTTGGGTTGTTTCCGGCCCTCCTTTGGGCGCAGTCGCAGATCGTCATTTTTTCCGACAGTCCGGACGGCGACGTTTTTGTCGATGCCTCGTGGGGGTATCGACGGGCGCCGAGCACGCTCGAGCTGGCGGGCAACAGCAAGTTTCCGGTCGAAAGCGGGGTCGTTTTTCAAGGCGCGCACAGTCTGCGGCTGCATTGGCGTTCCAAAAGCGGCGGCGATTGGGGCCTGGCCATCGCGGCCGCCGGCTGGCGTCCCATGGATACCACCGTGTACGACAGCCTCGTCTATTGGATCAACGCGCCGGCGGCGGTTCCCAAAGAAGCGCTGCCGAACCTGGCTTTGGAGGATGTCAACAATCAGAAGAGTCGACGAACGGCGTTGGCCGATTATGTCGACGGCATTGACGGCGACCTGAACACCTGGCAGCGGGTTGCGGTGCCGCTTGAGGCTTTCCGCCAAGGCTCTTCGATCGATTTCACCCGAATAAAAACACTCTTTCACTACCAAAAAGCCGCAGATGATGTCGAACACACGCTCTATCTCGACGAAATCCGCTTGGTGCGAGGAAGCGGAGAGGTCGTGCCGCCGGCGCCGCCGACCGAGCTGACCGCCTTCGGCTACGACTCGCGTATCGATCTGCGTTGGCGCGCGGCGCCTTCGCAGGCGGCCGGCTATGCCGTATATGCCGCCGAATCGTCTGCCGGGCCTTTCAGACGACTGAACGCCGTGATGCACGAGCCGATCTGGTTCAGCGATTTCATCGGAAGCAATGATGTGCAGCGTTTCTACTATGTGACGGCCTTTAACCTCGACGGGCTGGAGTCGGCGCCGACGGACACGGTGTCGGCCCGCAGTCGCGCCATGAGCGACGATGAGCTGCTCACTTCGGTTCAGGAAGCGGCTTTTCGCTATTTCTATGATTATGCCCACCCTGTCAGCCGCATGGCGCGCGAACGCAAGGGCTCCGGCGATGTATGCACCAGCGGCGGAACCGGCTTCGGGCTGATGAACGTGCCGGTTGCCGTGGAGCGCGGCTTTATCACCAGAGAAGCGGCCGTGCAGCATTGCCTGACCTTGTGCCGTTTTCTTCAAGACAAGGCGGTGAGGCATCACGGCGCCTGGTCGCATTGGATCAACGGCACCACCGGTCAGATCATCCCCTTCAGCCGGTACGATGACGGCGCGGATTTGGTCGAGACTGCGTATTTGGTTGAAGGACTGCTGACGGTGCGCCGATACTTCGACGGCGCCGACCCCGCAGAAACCGAGCTGCGGCAGATTTGCACCCAATTGTGGCACGAAGTCGATTGGGACTTTTTCCGCAAAGAGGCCAAGGAGCCGGTGCTTTATTGGCACTGGTCTCCCAATTACGGCTGGCAAATGAACATGCAGATCCGCGGCTTCAACGAGTGCATGATCGTCTACCTTCTCGCCGTCGCTTCGCCGACGCATCCCGTGCCGGCTTCGCTCTATTACAGCGGCTGGGCGGGACTTGCCAACTATGTCAACGGCCGCACCTACTACGGCATACGTCAACCGGTGGGCTTTCCCATGGGCGGGCCGCTCTTCTTCACCCACTATACCTTTTTAGGACTCGATCCGCACCAATTCACCGATCGGTTCTGCAACTATTTCGAAAACAACCGGGCCATCAGCCTGATTCATTACGCTTACTGCAACACCAATCCCAAGAACTATCCCTGTTACGGCAACGGCGTATGGGGACTGACCGCCGGCGACAACCCCTGGGGCTACTCGGCGCACGAGCCCAACAACGACAACGGCACCATCACGCCGACGGCGGCGCTCAGCGCCATGCCTTACACGCCCGAAGAGTCGATGGCGGCGCTCAAGGCCTTTTACTTTCAGCACGGAAAACGGCTATGGGGCGAGTTCGGCTTCAAAGACGGCTTCAATTGCAAAGAAAACTGGTACGCAGAAAGCGTGTTGGCCATCGATCAGGGCACCATTGCGCCGATGATCGAGAACTATCGCACCGGTTTGCTCTGGCGCTTGTTCATGTCCAATGAAGAGATCAGCGGCGCCCTGCAGCGGATCATGACCGGCGTGGAAACGCAGAAGCAGCCCGGAGGCTACGGACTGCTGCGCGCCTTCCCCAATCCGTTCAATCCGGCGACCACCATTCAAGTGTCTCTGCCCCATGATGTCGCTGCCTCGTTGAGCGTCTATGATCTTTGCGGTCGGCGAGTGGCGGAGCTGCTGGAGCATCGGCGGCTGGAGGCGGGGGAGCATTACTTTTCGTTCGACGCCGAAAAATTGTCCGCCGGCATCTATCTTTGCCGGCTGCAGGCCGACGGGCTTTCCGCCGTCAGCAAGCTGATCTGTTTGAAATAGCGGCTTGTTTTGCTGAAGGGACATTTTAGCCGAGATACAACTCGTTTTTCGGTTCGGCTTTGAGTGGAATAAAGAAAGGGGCCTTCCGGTTATCGACTCGGCCCAAAACTTTGGAGAATGTTATGAAAAAGACCCTGCTGTTGATGTTGATCCCGGCGGTGTGCCTCATGGCGGACGTAAAGCAGTCAAAGACCACGACGGTAGAGTTTGCCGGCACGTTCGGCAAAATGATGAAGCTTTTCGGCGGCGGCAAGCCGCAGACCCAAGTCGATTACTACACCGCCTCGGCGCAGCGAACCGATACCTATTCGAACGGCAAGCTGGAAACCTCTCAGATCATCGATCTGGACAAGGAGCTTTTCCTTACGATCGATCACAAGAAAAAAGAATACTCGCAAATGACCTTCGAAGAGTGGCGGCAGATGATGCGCGAGGTGCTGACGAGCATGGCCGAAGGAAAAGAGGACAAGCGCGCCGAAGGTGAAGTCAAGTGGAACTTTACCGTTGACGTAAAAGAAACGGGTGAAAAGGAGCAGATCGCCGGTCGGCCGACGGACAAGGTGGTCATTACGCTGAAGGTTGAAGCCGAGGTCACGACGCAGGAGGAGGGCAAGATTCCGGAGACGGAGCGCTCCACCTTGTGGGTTACGTCGACCGAATGGTTGCATCGCGGCGGCGGACAAGAGCAAAAGGAGATGCAGAATTTCCACCAAGCGCTCGGCAAGAAACTGGGTATTATGCCCGACGAAGCGTCCATGCGAAAATTGGTACAGCAGGTCTTTGCCGCCTACCCGCAGATGAGCCAAGCCATGGAGCGGCTGCAGAAGGAGAGCGCCAAGCTGGCGGGTTTCCCCATGCGCCTCAATACACTTTACGAGAGCGAGCCCGATCAAGCTGCCGCACAGCGGGCGAAAGAAGAAAAGAAGAAGGATGAATCGCCGCAGGTGCCCACCTCGGTGGAGGGTTTGGCCGGTGCTTTGGGCAAAAAGATGCTCAGCAAGCAGCTCGAAAAAAAGCAGGAGACCACCGGCAGCCGGACCAAGCTGATGACCAGTTTTGAGGAAGTCACAGAGCTGACCTCCGAGCCGCTGGAGAGTTCGCTGTTCCAAGTTCCCGCCGGCTACAAACTGGTGAAGAATGAACAGCGTTAAATCTCGGCTTTCGGCAACGATCGGCCGAGGCAAGCGGTCATGAGGCGCATCGGATTGGCGTTGAGCGGCGGCGGCGCACGCGGCCTTTGCTATATCGAGTTCTTTAAAGCGCTGGACGAGTTGGGCATTCGACCGTCCGTTATTTCCGGCACCAGCATCGGCGCGGTCATCGGCGCGTTGGCGGCCGCCGGATTTTCAGGCCGACGCATGGAGGAGCTGCTTCAGGAGCTCAAACCGCAGATACCGCGGCTGATCGACCTGCGGCTGCGAAAGGCGCTGATTAAAGGCCGCCGAATCGAGGCCTTTCTCAACGAAACGCTCGGCCTCAGTCGTTTCGAAGAGCTGAGCATCCCCCTCATCATTACGGCCACCGACTATTGGAACAGAGAGCAGGTCGTTTTTGACTCCGGACCCCTGGTGCCGGTCATCCGAGCTTCCATATCGCTGCCGGCCATCTTTCAGCCGGTACTGTTGAACGGTCGGGTGCTCATCGACGGCGGCGCCGTGAACCCCTTGCCCCTGGACCTGATCCGTGATCGCTGCGACTTTCTGATCGCGATCGATATCTCCGGCACCATCTCCCCTCGCGGAGACGAATTGATTCCCGGAATTTTCGACAGCGTTATGGAAACCTTTCAGGCCATGCAGTCCACCATCATCGCCGAAAAAATGCGCCGCACCCGGCCCGATTTGTACGTCCGGCCGACGCTGCTCAACTTTGGTATTCTCGATTTTTTCAAGGAAAAAGAGATACGCGCCTCCGTCGAAGAGGATGTGCGCGACTTTAAGGAAAAGCTGGCGACTGCCCTTCGCCTCGATCGACCTTAACCTATTCGAGTCATGACCATGAAACGATTCGCCAAGGGCCTTTTATATCTTTTGCTCCTCATTGTCGTTTTTTATTGGGGCGGCGGCCTCTTGATCACCGCGGCCGCCCGTCGTGCGCTGCCGTTGCTGCAGCACGCCTTGAATGAACAAGGCGTGCCCCTCTATGACCTCTCCTTCGGAACCATTCGCTTTACCTCTTTCAACCGACTTACCGTCTTTGACCTTCAAGGGATGGCCGAACCGAAGAACGGAAAGGAAAAATTCGAAACGGTTTTTGCCGTCGATCGCGCGGATGCGCGATTGGTCAAGATTCCGCCGGCCTTTACCTTTTCATGCGACGGCTTTTCCGTCCATGCGGAACGGGGCAGCGCCCTCCCGGGAACGGCCTTTGCCCGCGTCGACGACGGCTATTGGGCCTCAGGCGCGCCGGTAGAGCTGAAACGCCTGCCCCGACAGGTGAAACGCTACCTTCAACAGCTCGATCAGCTTTTCGACGAACAGCTTTTGGATACCGACATGCGCCTGCGTGCGCAGGTCACCCTGAACCTTCGAGGAAAAGAGGCGCAGGTTGTCCTTTATACCGTTCAGGAAGGGGAGAACACCCGCCTGCGGCTCGAGACGCGCGACGTGCAGAAAGCCGCCCAGGTTTTTCAGCTCGAGCTTTCGCCCGATGAGGTGGAAATCATATCCCGCTACCCCGTTCGGGCGCCCGTCATCATGGAGATCACCTCCGAAGCGCGAACGACGGCGCGAAACGCCCGCCGTGCCGATCCCGCCGTCCCCGAAGACGCCTACCGTCACGTGCTGTGGAGCTATCTGCTGACGCAAAAGTTCGGTCCCGAGTTTGCCGAAAAAGTGACCGACGCTCATGAGGTGCTGCCGACCAACACCCCCGAGGAGCGACGTATGGATTTTATCAACAACCGGATCGGACGCAGCTATGCGCTGCGGGGGGTTCCGCGCGAGAGGCTGCTTGCTTTGGTGCTTTCCGACCCGCAGGTCGTTCGTTATCCGCAAGAGGCCGCCTTTAAAAATTAACCGATGAACGGCAACTTTTCTCTTTCTTTGCGGTAAAAATTTTTCTACATTGCGACGGATGGTCATTCCTGCAATGCAGGAATCTTGATCGACAAAGATTCCCGCTTTGCGGGAATGACTTTTTTGCATTATCGAGTCGAAATGGAGAGAGCCGCGTGATTTTTGCCTGTCTCGATTTGGAAGGCGTTTTGACGCCCGAGATTTGGATCAACGTGGCCGAGAGAACCGGAATTGCCGAGCTCCGCGCCACCACTCGCGACGTGCCCGACTATGACCAGCTCATGCGCCGCCGGCTGAAGATTCTGAGCGACCATGGACTAAAGCTGGCGGACATTCAAGAGGTAATCGCCGGGCTGCAGCCGTTGCCCGGAGCACTCGAGTTCCTCGACTGGTTGCGCAGTCGTATGCAGGTCGTCATCCTTTCCGACACCTTTTACGAGTTCGCCGAACCGCTGATGCGCATGCTGGGCCGCCCGACGCTCTTTTGCCATCATCTGGTGATCGACGAACGCGGCATGATCGTCGATTACCGGCTGCGGCAGACGGAGAGCAAAAAGCGATGCGTGCAGGCGCTGCACGGTTTGAACTTTCGCGTCATTGCCGTCGGCGATTCCTACAACGACACGGCCATGCTGGCGGAGGCCGACGCCGGTATTCTTTATAAACCGCCCCGCAATGTGGTCGAAGAGTTTCCGCACTTTCAGGTGACGAGCAGCTATAAAGAACTGAAACAAGCATTGACGGCTGAAGCAGTGAAACTGGAATGAGGCAGTCTATGTCGCAAGGGCGTCAAGGCATCGTGCTGATCGGATCGACGATCGTCGACGAGGTACTGCCGGTGGTCGACGCGGGCCGCATGACCTATGTCGACGCGCAACGTTTTGTGCCTCGCGAAGAATTGGGCGGCGAGGCATCGGTGTACAGCGTCGGCGGTATGGCCCTCAACGTAGCCGTGGACTTGGCCAAGATCAACGGCGGTTACCCTGTTGCGGTGGTCGGCAAAGTGGGGCGCGACGACAAAGCCGAGTTGATTCGCCGAACGCTGGCGGAAAACAACATCCCCGGCGACATGCTGATCGTGGATGAAGAGAACGAAACCTCTTCCACCGAGGTCATTCACATGAGGCTCGGCGGCGGCGTCATCGAGCGGTTTTTCCGCCACCGATTGGGGGCCATGGGTTCGTTCCGTTTCGAAGATATTCCTTTCGAACGCCTGGCCTCCTTCAAAATCGCCATGTTCGGCTACGGCCTGCTGCTGCCGCAGCTCGATCTGGAGGACCCGGTGTTCGGAACTGTGCTGGGCTGCTCTCTGGCGCGCACCAAAGCGATGGGCGTACTGACCGCCCTGGACTTTGTGTCGCCGGATCAGCAAAACCTGTTCAAGTTCAGCCGCTACCGCCGGGCGCTTCGCTATGTGGATATTTTGTGCATCAACGAGGATCAGGCGGCCGCGCTTACCGAGAACACCGATCCGGCCGAAGCCTGTCGCCTGTTGGTCGAAGAACTCGGCGTCGGCACCGCGGTGGTGCATTGCGGTGCTCAAGGGCCCAACTTTGCCTACAGCAAGGCGGACGGCCTGATTGTTCAGGAAAACTTTACCGTTCCGCCGGAGGAATACCTCGGCAATGCCGGGGCTGGCGACGCTTTTTCCTCAGGGATTCTCCATGGAAGGCACCGGCAGTGGAGCACGGCGGCCTCGCTTCGCTTTGCCGCTGCCGCCGCGGCCGTCAGCTTGGGACATATTTCCTGCACCGGCGCCATGCGCGATGAAACCTACATACTCCGATATGCAGAAGAGCGAGAGAAACGACGTCATGTTTAATGTGCTGAAATTCGGCGGCAGCTCGCTGGCTTCGGCCGAGCGGGTCAAAAACGCCGCCCGCATTACCCGTAACGCCGCCAAAGGCGGCCTGCCGACGGTGATGGTGGTCTCGGCCATCGGCGGCATTACCGATCAGTTGATCGATTGCGCCCGCACGGCGGAAAAAAACGGCCCCGAGGCATTGGAAAAGCTGGAGCGCATCAAGCAGCGCCATTACAGCGTCTATCCCCGCGAGCTGGCCGAACCGGAAACCGAAAGTCTGGTCCTCGGCTATTTCGAAGAGCTGCGCGACATCCTAAAGGCGGTCAGCCTAATTCGCGTTTGCTCGGAACGGGCGATGGACTATTTGGTCAGCTACGGCGAGCGCCTCAACGCCCAATTGATGACCCGCTTTCTGATCAACGAAGGCGAGACGGCGGTTTATGTCGACGCTCGCGAGCTGATCATCACGGACAAGCGCTTCGGCGGCGCCCGCGTCCTCTTTGACGAAAGCTACCGACGAATTCGCGAACGCTTCACCGAATCGGCGATTTACGTGGTTACCGGCTTTATCGCTTCCAGCGCCGAGGGCGTGACCACCACGCTGGGGCGCGGCGGTTCCGACTATACCGCCTCCATCATCGGCGCCGCACTGGACGTCGAGCGGATCGAAATCTGGACCGACGTCGACGGCTTTATGTCCGCCGATCCGCGCATCGTGGACAAGGCCTTTGTGCTGCCCGCCGTGAGCTACGAAGAGGCGATGGAGCTTTCATATTTCGGCGCCAAGGTGATTCACCCGCAGACGCTGCGGCCGGCGATCGAGAAAAAGATACCGGTTCTGATCAAGAACAGCTTTGCGCCGGAAAAACCCGGAACCGTCATTTCGGCGACTCCCATCGACGGCGAGCATCCGGTAAAGGGAATCGCCTCCTTCCACAACATTTCCCTGATCAACATGCAGGGCGGCGGCATGGTGGGCGTTCCCGGCATCGCCTATCGGCTGTTCGGCGCCTTGGCCCGCAGCGACATCAACGTCATCATGATCTCACAAGCCTCGTCGGAGCACAGCATCTGTTTCGTGGTGCAGTCGCGCGACGCCGAGGCTGCGCGCGAGGCGATCGAGCAGGAGTTTGCCGCCGAAGTGAGCTCCGGCAAGATCGACGCCGTTGAAGTCAAGAACGATCTGGCCATCATCGCGGCGGTCGGCGACAACATGGCCGGTCATCCGGGCATCGCCGGAAAGCTCTTCAAAGCGCTGGGCGACAATTCGATCAACGTCGTCGCCATTGCCCAGGGTTCTTCGGAACGCAATCTATCGCTGGTGGTGCACGAGCTCGACGCCGTAAAGGCGGTCAACGTCATTCACTCGGCCTTTTACCTTTCGCATCGAATCTCCAACGTTTTTATCATCGGCGCCGGCAATATCGGCGGTACGCTGCTCGACCAAATGGCCGAAGAGGTCGACGAGCTTTTGGAGCGGCACAATCTCCTCATCCGCGTCTGCGGCATCGCCACGCTGGAAAACATGGTCATCGATGACCAGGGCATCGATCTGCGCAACTGGCGGCAAGCCCTCAAGGAATCGACGTTGCCCTGCGACCTCGACTACATGTTGCGCCAGATCGCCGAGTTCAAACTGCAGAACACCATCATCGTCGACGTGACCGCCAGCGACGACGTGGCGCGGCGTTACCTCGATTTTCTCAACGCCGGCATCCACATCGTGACGCCGAACAAACGCGCTAACACCATGTCGCAGGAATACTATAATCGTCTCAAGGCCATGACCCGCGACCATCGGCTGCATTATCTCTATGAAACGACGGTCGGCGCCGGCCTGCCGCTCATCAGCACCATTCAGGACCTCATTCAAAGCGGCGACGAGATTCTGCAGATCGAGGGCATCTTTTCCGGCACGCTCGGTTTCATCTTCAGCGAGCTGGCGCCGAACAAACCCTTCAGCGCCGTTGTGCGCGAGGCTTTCGAGCGCGGCTATACCGAACCCGATCCCCGCGACGATCTCTCCGGCACCGACGTGGCGCGCAAGATTCTCATTCTGGCGCGTGAGATCGGCCTTCACATGGAGCTGGATGAGGTGATCCTGAAGCCGCTCCTGCCCGACTATCTGCGCGCCGGCAATCTGAAACACTTTTGGGAAAACCTACCGTCGCTGGACGAAGAGTTCGAAAGACGCCGCGTCGCCGCGGAAAGGGGAGGCAAGGTGCTTCGTTATGTGGCTTCTCTGAAGGACGGCGCCTGCATGGTGGGCATGACCGAGGTATCGCGCGAACATGTTCTGTCGCGCGCCGACGGCGCCGACAACATCATCCGCATCACCACGAAGCGCTATTTCGACAACCCGATGACCGTCCAGGGCCCGGGTGCCGGCCGCGAGGTGACCGCCGGCGGAATTTTCGCCAACATCATCAACTTGAGCTTTCATTTGCCTTAAAAAAAAACGATTCCGGCAGGACGACGAGCTCGTCATATTGATGAACGATAGGAAACCAGGATGATTCTTTACAGCACCCGACGACAATCGCCCCATGTCTCTTTTCGCGAAGCGCTGTTTGCCGGCCAGGCGCCGGACGGCGGCCTCTATATGCCCGCCGCCTTTCCTCCCTTGCCGCTCGAGGCCATGGCTTCATGCGGAAGCTTCCGCGAAGCGGCGGCCGCTGCCCTCGAAGTCCTGCTGGGCGACGAGCTGGACGGCGGCGTGCAGCAGATCGTCGAGCGCGCCTACACCTTCAGCCCGGCTCTCGTCGACGATGAATTTGCGCCGATCCTCGAGCTTTTCCACGGTCCCACGCTTTCCTTCAAGGATTTCGGCGCCCAGTTCATGGCCAAGGCCATGGGTTGGTTTCTGCGTCAAGAAAATCGCGCCGTCACCATTCTTGTGGCCACCTCCGGAGATACCGGCAGCGCCGTGGCGCATGCATATCACAACGTTGAAGGCGTTCGTGTGGTGCTGCTCTACCCTTCGGGCAAGGTGAGCGCGCTGCAGGAGCAGCAGTTCACCACGCTCGGCGGCAACGTGCATGCTCTTAAAGTCGACGGCACCTTCGACGACTGTCAGGCGCTGGTCAAAACCGCCTTTCGCGACCGCGAGGCATCAGAACGCGCGCGGCTGACCTCGGCGAATTCGATCAACATCGGCCGCCTCATTCCGCAAATGCTCTATTACCTGTGGGGCGTGCTCCAGGTCTCGCGCAACGGGCAACCGCCCGTCGTTTGCGTGCCCAGCGGCAATTTCGGCAATCTGTGCGCCGGCCTTTTTGCCGCCCAGTGCGGCCTGCCGGTGCCGCGATTCATCGCCGCCGTCAACGCCAACTCGGTGGTGCCCGAATACCTAGAGTCCGGCGTCTTTCGGCCCCGGCCTTCCGTGGCCACCCTGTCCAACGCCATGGACGTCGGCAATCCCAGCAACTGGGAACGCATTCGCACCCTTTTCAACGACGATCATGGCACCATTGCCGAACGGCTGTGGTCGGTGTCGATTTCCGATGAGACGACTTTGGAAACGCAGCGCACCGTCTTTGATCGCCGCGGAACGATCGTCGATCCGCACACCGCCGTCGGTTTGGCGGCCGCCGAACATTTCCGTTCGCGCGTGAACGGACGACCGATCCTGGTGCTCTCAACGGCCCATCCGGCCAAATTCCCCGAGATCGTTCAGCGCGCCCTCGGCATCGACGTCGAGCTGCCGACGGCGCTTAAAGAGTGCCTGCGGCGCGAAAAACAGGCGACGCCGCTGGCCAATTCTTACGCGCAGCTCAAGGATTTTCTGATGTCCCTCGATTGAAGCGATCGAGGCCCGGGGGGAGACGATCAAGACAGTGGTAACCGGCATTCCGAGAAAGGAAGTGGGTCGGCCATGCACGAACTGTCCATCGCTCAAAACATCATCTCCACGGTACAAGAGTATCTTGAAGGGAAGGACTGCCGTGTGTCGGCGGTTCACCTATGCGTCGGCAGGCTGAGCAACGTGCTGGTCGATTCGCTGCTTTTTGCCTTCGAATCGTTGACCGAAGGCACGGCGCTGGCCGGTGCGCGGCTGGTGATCAGGGAGCCGACGCTGATCGTTCGCTGTCGAACTTGCGGCGCCGAGCATGCTTCGCAGCAGTTCGATTTCGTTTGCTGCCGTTGCGGCGGCGGCGACGTGGAGGTCAGCGGTGGCGATGATCTCTACATTGACTTTATCGAAATCCAGGAATGAGGAGGCGGCCATGAGCGTAATCCGCATCGAACGCAAAGTGCTGGAGCGCAACGACGCTGCGGCGCAGGAAAACCGGGCCTTTTTCCGCGAACGCGGCCTATTCGTCGTCAACCTCCTCAGTTCGCCCGGCAGCGGCAAAACGTCTCTGTTGGAACAAACCCTTCCGCGCCTGAAGGAAAAGATCGGCGTCGCCGTGATCGAAGGCGATGTTCAAACCGATTTGGATGCCCAACGGCTCGAAGCGCTCGAGGTGCCGGTGGCGCAGATCATCACTCAAGGCGGCTGTCACCTCGACGCCAAAATGGTGCAGAAGGCGCTCGAGACGCTTCCGTTGAGCGGCGTCAAGCTGCTGTTCATCGAAAACGTGGGCAATCTGGTCTGTCCTGCCGGTTTCGATCTAGGAGAATCGCTCAAGGCGGTGATCATCAGCGTGACGGAAGGCGAGGAAAAGCCGCTCAAATACCCGGCGGTCTTCCGCAACGCTTCGGTCTGCATCATCAACAAGGCGGACCTGCTGCCCTTTCTCAACATCGGCATGGAAAGGCTGCGAAGCAACGTCCTTTCGATCAACCGCCGCCTAACGCTTTTTACAACTTCGTGTATAAGCGGCGAAGGACTCGACGAATGGTGCGCGTGGCTGCTGCAACAGACGGAAACCGTTTGAGGACGCGCTTCTGCATTACCGTTCGCGGCGCGGTGCAGGGTGTGGGTTTTCGCCCTTTTGTGTACCGCTTGGCCAAGGAATGCGGCGCCGCGGGGTGGGTGCGCAACGGCCCTGCCGGTGTGTCGATCGAGGTCGAGGCCGAAAAGGCGACGCTCGACCGCTTTCTGCTGCGGCTGGTCGACGAAGCCCCGCCGCTCGCCGTGATCACCGGCCTCGAATACTCGACACTCGATCCCTTGGGCTGCAAGGATTTTCGAATTTATGAGAGCGACGCCGGCGAAGAAACGGTAACCTTTATGCCGCCGGATGTCGCGGTTTGTCCTGCCTGTCTGAAAGAGCTCTTTGACCCCGATGATCGCCGCTACCTTTATCCCTTCATCACCTGCACCCACTGCGGCCCGCGATTCACCATCATCGAAAAGCTGCCCTATGACCGTCCGAACACCTCGATGAAGAGTTTTCAGCTGTGCAGCGACTGCCGCCGCGAATACGAAGACCCGCTCGACCGTCGCTTTCACGCCCAACCCATCGCCTGCCCGGCGTGCGGCCCTCGCCTCGAATTGTGGGACGAGGCCGGCGCCGTGCTCGAAACAGAACATGCGGCGCTCAAGGCCGTTGCCGAGGCAATTCTGGAGGGAAATATCGTTGCCCTCAAAGGCATCGGCGGCTTTCAACTGCTGGCGGATGCCGAGAACGACGAGGCGGTTCGGCGGCTGCGGCGGCGCAAACATCGCGAGGAAAAGCCGTTCGCCCTGATGGTCCCCGATCCGGCCGCCGCCGAAGCATTGTGTCGTGTCTCTCCTCCGGAACGGCGTCTCTTGACCGCTCCGGAAGCGCCGATCGTGCTTCTGCGTCGACGTCGCCGCGCCTTTCTCTCACCGGCCGTGGCGCCGAACAATCCTCAGCTCGGCATCATGCTGCCCTATTCGCCGCTGCATCATCTGCTCATGCGCGAGCTGGGAAAGCCGATCGTGGCCACCAGCGGCAATCTTTCCGAGGAACCGATCATCATCGACGAGCGCGAGGCCCTCAAAAGACTGGGAGGCATCGCCGACCTCTTTTTGGTGCACAATCGGCCGATCGTCCGCCACGCCGACGATTCGATTGTGCGCGTGGTCGGCGGCCGGGAAATGATTCTGCGCCGCGCCCGCGGCTACGCGCCCCTGCCCATCGCTGCGCCCGGAATGGCTTTGAAAAAGATGATCGCCGTCGGCGGCCACCTGAAGAACACGGCGGCGGTCAGCCTGGGCGATCAGGTGATCGTCAGTCAGCATATCGGCGACTTGTCCACCGCCGAAGCGATGCGCGCCTTCGAAGGGGTGATCGAGGACTTTCATCGGCTTTACGAACTCGACGGCGCACCCGCTGTCTGCGACCTGCACCCCGATTATCTTTCCGCCCGATTTGCCGCAGACCGATTCCGCCGTACCATTGCCGTTCAGCACCACGAGGCGCACGTTGCGGCGTGCATGGCCGATAATCGGCTCGAAGGGCTGTTGTTGGGCGTCGCCTGGGACGGCGTCGGTTACGGCCGCGACGGCACGCTATGGGGCGGCGAGTTCTTTCTGGTGAACGGCACGATCAGGCGCGCGGCGCACTTTCGCTCTTTTCCGCTTCCGGGCGGTGAATCGGCGATACGCGAGCCGCGGCGCGCCGCTCTGGGGTTGCTTTTCGAAATGGAAGGAGAGCGTGCCTTTGAACGGCCGCTGCGTTTATGGAAGGCCTTTTCCGGTCGTGAACTCGACCTTTTGCGACAGATGCTCGTAAAGGGCGTCAATTCGCCGCGAACCTGCAGCGTCGGCCGGCTGTTCGACGCCGTTGCGGCCCTCCTCGGTGTGCGCATGATTTCGAGCTATGAAGGTCAGGCCGCCATGATGCTCGAATGGAGCGCCCGAAAACGGGAAACGGCCGTCTACCCGTTTGCCCTGCGGGCACAGGGTTCTCTCCTCGTCGTCGATTGGCAGGAGATGATCGAGGAGCTTTTGCGCGAAGGCGATTGCCGTGCTGCGGCCAAGTTTCACAATACGCTCGCTGAAATCATCTGCACGGTCGCCGAGCGCTTTTCGATGGAAAAAGTGGTGCTGAGCGGCGGCTGCTTTCAAAACGTTCGTTTGTTGGAAACGACGCTCGCTCGGCTGAAAGAGCGCGGTTTCCGACCCTATTGGCATCAACGGATTCCGCCCAACGACGGAGGCATTTCCGTAGGACAACTGCTGCTGGCGCAAAAATTCAACCTGTAAGGAGCCTGTAATGTGTTTGGCCGTGCCTGGAAGAATCATCTCATTTGAGGAAGAGCAAGGGGGCTCGAAAATGGCCAAAGCCGATTTTGCTGGCGTCGTCAAGACCGTGTGCATCGACTGGGTGCCGGATGTCAAGATCGGCGACTATGTGTTGGTGCACGTCGGCTTTGCCCTCAACAAGATCGATGAAAAGGAGGCGGAGGAGACCTTGAGGGCGTTTCTGGAGGTTGAAGAAGGCTTTCGTGAAGCATCTCGAATGGCCGAGGAGCGACGAGAGCGAAGCGAGGGGCTGGAGAAATGAAATACATCGACGAATATCGCGATGCAGCGGCGGCTAAAGCGATGGCCGAAAAAATCAAGGCGCGGGTCAGCCGCCCGTGGACGATCATGGAGGTGTGCGGCGGGCAAACGCACACGATTTTGCGATATGGTCTGGAAGAGCTGCTCCCCCCGTCGGTTACGATTGTTCATGGGCCGGGTTGTCCAGTGTGCGTTACTCCGGCAGCGACCATCGACCGAGCCGTTGCGCTTGCCGGCCGAAGTGACGTCATCCTCGCCTCTTTCGGCGATATGCTTCGCGTCCCCGGTTCACATGCGGATTTGCTGAGCGCCAAAGCAAGCGGAGGGGACGTGCGCATCGTCTATTCGCCGCTCGATGCCGCTTCTTTGGCGGAAAAGAACCCGGACCGAAAGGTGGTGTTTTTTGCAGTGGGCTTTGAAACCACCGCGCCCGCCAATGCCGCGGCCGTGAAAACGGCACGAAGAAAAGGCCTCAGCAATTTTTACCTCCTTGCTTCTCATCGGCGCGTGCCGCCGGCCATGGAGGCGATCCTTTCTTCGCCGCAATGCCGAGTGCAGGCCTTTCTGGCCGCCGGCCACGTGTGCACCGTTATGGGTTATCACGAGTATCTGCCGATCGCCGAAGCTTTCCGCACGCCGATCGTGGTCACCGGTTTTGAGCCGCTGGATCTTTTGCAGGGCATTTACATGGCGGTGACGGCGCTCGAGGAGGGACGCTTCGGCGTCGAAAACCAATACCGCCGGGCCGTAACCCGCGAAGGCAACAGGGCGGCGCAGGCGCTCATCGACGAGGTGTTTGCCGTCGGCGACGCGGAATGGCGGGGCATCGGCGTGATTCCGAACAGCGGCTTCATAATCCGCGAGGAATGGGCCGACTTTGATGCCGAGCGGCTCTTTGACTCGGCTCCTTTCGCCGCTTCGGACTCGCCGCTGTGCCGCGCCGGTGATGTGCTGCGCGGCCTGCTCAAGCCGCAGCAATGCCCTGCCTTCGGCCGCGAATGCCGACCGGAGCACCCTTTGGGCGCGCCTATGGTCTCCGCCGAAGGAGCCTGCGCCGCCTATTTTCGCTACGGTACGTCTGAAACAGTGACCGGATAAACTTGACCAGCCGAACGCTCCTTTTTCACGGAGGAAGCCCCTGATGGCATCAATGACCGCAGATCTTTCATGTCCTTTGCCTTTTTCCCGCTATGAACGCATTTTGACCGCCCACGGCGGCGGAGGTTCACTGTCGCAGCAATTGGTGCAGGAGCTCCTGTTGCCCCATTTCGACAATCCGTTGCTGCGGCCGCTGCATGACGGCGCCGTTTTTGAGCTGAGCGGCAAAGCGGCCTTCTCCACGGATTCGTACGTGGTGCGGCCGATCTTTTTCCCCGGCGGTGACATCGGCGAATTGGCGGTCAACGGCACCGTCAACGATTTGGCGATGTGCGGCGCACGGCCGCTCTACCTTTCTTTGGGCCTCATTCTCGAAGAAGGTCTGCCCATGGCTGACCTCGAAAAGATTGTCGTTTCCATCCGGCGAGCGGCGGAGACGGCCGGCGTGACGATCGTGACCGGCGACACCAAGGTGGTCGAGCGGGGAAAAGGAGATGGCGTCTACATCAACACCGCCGGCATCGGGGTGGTGCCGGAAGGTCGGCATGTTTCGCCGCTTTGCTGCCGTAAGGGCGACCGCATTTTGATCAGCGGCGGAATTGCGCGACACGGCGTGGCGGTCATTTCGGCGCGCGAGGGGCTCGAATTCGAGAGTCCCATTCTCAGCGACACGGCGCCGCTCAACGGGCTGGTCGAAGCGATGTTCGCAGCCTCGGCGGACATACGCGTGCTGCGTGACCCGACGCGCGGAGGCGTGGCGAGCGCCTTGAACGAGCTGGCGCAGTCCTGCGGCATGGGAATGATCGTTGATCAAGAAGCTATTCCGATAGACGAGGCGGTGCGGGCGGCATGCGAGATTTTGGGATTCGATCCTTTGCACGTGGCCAACGAGGGCGTGCTGATCGCCGTCGTTGCTCCCCAAGCCGCCGATGCGGTGCTCGCGGCCATGCGCCGCAATGAAAGGGGAGCTGACGCGGCGGTAATCGGCGAGGTGACGGACAAAAACCGCGGCCGTGTGCTGCTGCGAACTCCTTTCGGCACCCGAATTCTCGACATGCTTTCAGGTGAACAATTGCCGCGCATCTGCTGAGACGAGCAAGATTGTTCAGCCACTATACAAAAAAGTATTGACAGAGCAGGTAATAATTTGTATGTTCGCTCCCCAAACAAAAGGCTCTCATCCATAACCTTGTGCTCGAGAAGGAGGTGATTGGTCGGGAATTAACGGTTTTGTTTCCACCTGAAATCGAGAACAAAACAACGTGGAGGTTACGATGAGAAGTGAGAAATTCATGGTTGTTCTTCTGCTGTCGATTCTGATCGTTTTCTTGGCGGTCGACGTGCAGGCTGTAACGACTCTGACCAAGGGGGTAACCATCGGCGATTGGCTTTCGCCGCTCGAGGACTATTACATTCAAACCACCCGCTACACCAAAACCGAATTTGAAAACATCAAAGAGCTCGGCTTCGATTATGTCCGGATCCTGGTGAATTTCAACACCTCCGGCATGAGCGCCGACAATGTCATCAGCCCCATTCAAATCGCCTGCCTCGAAAAGGCGGTGCAATGGGCTGAAGAAGTCGGGTTGAAAGTGGTCATCGTCAATTCCGGCGACACGATTTCCGATGCGACGGCGGATGCGGTCGCGGCGCGTGTGGCCGATAACTGGAAGGACCTCGCGGGTCGTTTTGCCGCCAAAGCCGACGACCAGGTTCTGTACGAAATCTTTTCCACCCCGGGAAATTTGATTTCGGCGGCAACGTGGAACGCCGCGGCGGCAAAAATAATCGATGCCATCCGTCAGGCCGACGGCAGACATACGATCATCGTCGGACCGGTCAACTATTACTCGATCGATGAACTGGTCAACCTGGACAAGTTCGCCGATGCCAATGTACTCTACGCGGTGGAAATGAACGAACCGGTTCTGTTCACCCGTCAGAATATGACTTATCGTGGCGTGGCCTATAACACCGTGCAGGTTCCTTTCCCCTATGATGCCGCCAAAATGCCGGCCATGGCCACCAGCGACGTTGGGACGGCGGCCGAAACGGCTTACCAGAACTATCCGACTCAGGGAAATGTCGACTGGGTGAAGAGCCGAGTCGATTTCATTGCCGAAACGGCGGCCGCCAAGGGGATCACCGTCTGGTGCTCCAATATGGGCGCCACTGCCGGCGTTCAGTGGGACTGGGGCAAGAGCCTCGGCTTCGACGTTCCGGCCGCTCAGCGCGCCGCCTGGTACCAGGCCGTACGCACCGAAATGGAGGCCAAGGGCATCGGTTGGACGCTGGCCAACTATCGCGGCAACCTGAGCGTCTTCGACGAATACAGCACCGGCACCGAAAACTGGATGCAGTTCTCCAACTACCCGTACGACGTCAACTCGACCATTGCCAACGCGCTGGGGCTCAATGTGCCGGCGCCGGCGGTCTATGTGCCGACCCCCCTCAAAGAAGGCGTGGTGCTTTTCGACGACGAGTTCAACCCCATGTGCCGTGTGGGATTCTGGCTGGGCGACGGTGAGCCGAACTTTTTCGTCACCGATCAACCGGTTTCCGGCAAGTACTGCATGGCCATTTCCTTCCCCGGACAGTACAATGCCGTCGACATGTTTTTCCCGCTTTATCAGGACATGTCGGAGCTCGCCGATAAGGGTTACGTGCTCGACTTTTTCATCCGCTGCGACAACGACATGGGCCATATCCAGGCGCGTTTCGAAATGACCAACGAATTTCTGGAAGATCGGCCGTGGCGCATGAACTATCACATCGACAACTCGGTCGTACCTTTCGACGGCGACTGGCAGCGCTTTACCCTGCCGCTGACCGATATGCAGGACCAGGGCGCCTGGGATCCCGACGACCGCATTTGGTACGGCGGCCCGGGCGGCCAGATCGATTGGGCGCGTGTGCAGCGCTTCCAGTTCGTCTCCGAGACGCGCCCCCAACCGGATGTGGAGCTCTTTTTCGATCGCGTGCGCATCGTCGATGCGGCGACCTTGGTGAAGGAACAGGGCGGCATCGTTCCCGGCGAGTTTCATCTGGGCCCCAATTATCCGAACCCGTTCAATCCCGCCACCACCATCAGCTATACGCTGTCCGAAACGGCTGAAACTTCGCTGGCGGTGTACAACATTCGCGGCGAGCTGATCAAAACGCTGGTCAGCGGTGTTCAGCAGGCGGGCGAATACACGATCGAATGGAACGGCACAGACGCCCAGGGCAAGGATGCACCCAGCGGCGTCTATTTCTACCGCCTGAAGAACGGCGAACAGCAAATGACGCGGCGCATGGTGCTGATGCGCTGAGGGTTTAGCCTAAGAAAAAAGCCGGTCTCATGACCGGCTTTTTTCTTTTCGCAGGCGACGTATTTCTCCCACCCGTTCGGTCAACCCCTTTTGGTCGAAATAGTTGAGCAGGGGGAGGGCAAACTTCCGCGATGTGCCTAAAAGCTCGCGGAACTCGCCGACGCCGATTTCGCCTCTTTGATCCAGAAAACGGAAGAGCCGCTGTTCGGCGTCGCTCACGGCTTCTGCGCTCAAATAGATCTCTTCATCCAGACGAACGATGCGTTCCATGCCCAGCAAGGCGTTGAGCACCCGCCGCACACGCTCTTCGGCGTGACCGGTCATTTGCGCCAATATTTTGGGCGGAGGCGTGCCGAAGGGGGCGCGCGCAAAGATGTCGAGAATCGCATCGGCAAGCTGCTGTTCCTGCGGCGGCAGCGAAATGCGGAAATCGGCCAGGCGAATCAGGTCGCCGCTTTGAGATACGAGCCCTTCCGCCTCCAATTCCTGCAGGGCCGTCTGCATGGCCTCGGCCGTCGTCTGCAGCAGAGCGGTGACGTAGGCCTTTTTCATTCCCGGCCGCAGCGGTTCCTTTTGGTGGAAGGCCGCTAAAAGAGTGCGCAACCTTTCTTTCAGCAATAAAAAATTCTGCCGGTGCATCCAGCCGCGGCCGATTTGGCGAACGAGTCCAGCTTCGAGCTGTTTGTTCAGAAGGGCGGCCGCTTCCTCCTCGGTGATTCCGATGCGCTTCGCGAGCTCGGCGGCGGAGCGAACGCTCATGTTCGGCTCCGCCAAGGCGACAAGCAGCAGCTCTGTCGGCTCGAGTCTTTCGAGATGTTCAAGATGTTCCAAGACAAGGGGATCGTGACGTCGATGGCGGCGGGGGCAGGGGTCGAGGACGATGCCGCCGCCGATGGTGGCGGCCGGTGAAAGGCGTCGAATGATGAACGGTTGCCGTTTCAAGGCGGCCGTGGGCGTTAACAGGCGAAGCTGGGCCGGCGCCGTTTCGCCGGGCGCAAGCGTATCGCGATCGAGCAAACGGACGCGCGCGGAAATTTCGGCGGTGCCGATGTGAAGGCGCAGCGCCGCACCGCCATTGAGCGCTTTTGCGGCCCCTGGAAGCAGGGTGAGCCGCACATCCAAAAGATTCGTCGGCTTGGCGCGCTCAGGACTCGCCAGAATGTCGCCGCGGCCGATCTCTTCTTTCGCTATGGGGTGCAGGTTGAGCGCCGCCCGCTCGCCGACCGAGACGCGAGCGGCCGAGCGTCCGTGAACCTGAATGCCGCGCACGCGAACCTGCAGTTGCGCCGGCAGGACTTCGAGCATTTCGCCCGCCGCTACGGAACCGGAGAGCACTGAACCCGTAACCACCGTGCCGTGGCCTTTGATGGTAAAGGAGCGGTCGACCGGCATCCAAAAAAAACCGCGATCGGCGCGGGGCGGCGTCTTTTCCGCCGTTTCGATGAGAATTCGGCGCAGAGCCTCCATTCCTTCGCCCGTTGCCGACGACACCCGCACCAGCGGCGCCGATTCCAAAAAGGTGCCGCGCACAAGGCGTCGTACGTCTTCTTCCACCATGTCCAGCCATTCAAGATCGACCAGGTCGATCTTGGTCAGCGCGATAACGCCGCGTTCGAGCCGCAGCAGCTTGAGAATATCGAGGTGCTCTCGGGTCTGGGGCATCACGCCGTCATCCGCGGCTACCACCAGCAACGCCAGGTCCACGGTGCTGACGCCTGCGACCATGTTCTTGATGAATTTCTCATGGCCGGGAACGTCGACAAAGGCCAGCTCATCGTTCAGAAAGGCAAAGCCGATGTCGATAGTCATGCCCCGTTCCTGTTCTTCCTTCAGCCGGTCGGGGTCAGTGCCGGTCAAATATTTCACTAGACTCGATTTGCCGTGATCGATGTGTCCTGCTGTCCCGATGATCTTGGGCGCCATGGGGAACGCTTTCCTCAAAGAATCAGTCGAGGCCCAATTCTTCGACCAGAGCGATATAGGCGCCGGCTGTCCATCCCTTGTCGGCCGGCGCGGCGGTGTCCGCTGAACGGCTGAGCACGTTGTAGCGGCGCGCAAGCGTGCCGGATTGCTGAAAGGCGTCGTGGACGGTTTTCAGCCAGTTGAGGCCGATGTCGGCGGCATCTTCCATAAAGTCGTAATCGATCAGCCCTTTGATGACGAAAAAGATTTCCGGCGCTGCGCTCGAAGGGCAGTCGCGGCAGGCCTCGGGTTCGACGAACAGCAGGCCGCCGGGAGCGGCAAAGAGGGAGAGCTGCTTCTGCATGGCGGCCGCCTGCTCCTCAGAGGCAATTTCCGTGAACAGGGTGAGAAACGCCGAAAGGGAACGGGCGGCCGGTGCGGTCTTTTCATCCAGCGGCCGGTCGATGAAGAACTGCTGCTTTTCATCCCAAAGCTTTTGCAGGGCGTCTTTGATGGCTTCGCTCTTTTGCAGCAGGCCGGCATCGCCGACGGTGTCGGCTTCGCTCTGCAGATCATAAATGATGCGCCCACTGCGGCAGAGGAGGGCATTGAGATCGACGGCGGCGTAACGGGGTGCCGCGTCTGCATAAAGGCGGCGCGAGAAAGCGGCCGCTTCTAAATCCGGCGGAAGCTGAACCTCGGGTAAATGATAGAGGCCGTCGGAAGTTCGGAAGTGATCGCTGCTCCAATAGTTGAATTCTGCCGTCACCTCGGGAAGGAGGCGGCGAAGCCAGTCCTTGTCGCCGGTGGCGCGGTAGAGGTCGCGCACCATCCACGGCAGAAGGGGGAGCTCGGGGATTTGCGCCTGCGCCTTCAGGTTGTTCGGCGGCACAAAGCCGCGTCGACGCGAAAGATAGGCAAGGTTTTCGACATGCCGACGCGCCTGTTCGACCTGTTTGAGCCGAAGCAAACCGAGATTGACGAAATAGGCATCCCAGTAGTAAAGCGCGCCTTTTTCATCTGCTGAAAGATAAGGGTAAGGCAGAGCGATCAGATGCTCATCGATTTCGCCGGTTTCCTTTACTCGTGCTTCGAGCTGTTGTTGGAAAACCGGAAAGAGGGAGTGCAGGTTGGGACTCATTTCCTTCCTCATGGTTAGGATTCGAAAGGTGTTTGGAAAGGAAAGATGTGGTTCGGGAACAGATGGGGAAAGGTCCGCCGGACAGGCGTGTCGGCGGCTTGATGTTCATGCGGCTTCTGCATGGCACCTCAAAGATAGGGCGCAATTGCATGAGAATCAAGCCCGATTTTCGGCTCCATCAATTTTCCGGGTTCAGTTGCCGGCTTTGAAAACGGCTGATGAGCGGGTTTAGTGCAAAAAGTCGCAGCCGTTTTTTCATAAAAGTTCCATAGTCGAGATATCGAAGTGTGGTCAGGTAACTTTCCACATAAGGCTCGAGGTTGGAAAGCGACGGCGGCGTGATCTCGAGCGTAACCGTTCCGGCAAAATCGGAGCGGGCCATCATGGCCAACAGCTCTTCGACGGGGAGCGAGCCGCCGCAGCCGAAGGAGAGGTGGTCGTCCTTCTCCGGTGTGCTGTCGGACAGGTGAACGGAGGCGATGCGACGACGAAAACGGTAAAAGCAGCGCACCGGATCGTGGCCGGTGATGAAGAAATGGGAAGCATCGAAGCACATGCCGGCAAACTGGTCGCCGAGCGCGGCGCGGGCTTCGGCCAACAGCCGCTCCATATCCTGCGGCGACGTGGTCGCTACGTTTTCCAAATGGATCGGCAGATTCAGACGTTTCAGATTGGAAAAGAGCACTCGAAGCGCATCGGCGGAAGGCTGTTCGTCGTTGTGCGGCTCGGGCGGATGAACGACGGCATGGCGAATCCGCAGCTGTACCGCCGCCTCATTCAGGCGGGCGATCAGATCGTCGATTTGGTTCTGATGTTCGGCGCTGGAAAAATCCCAGCCGTCAAAAGCCTTCAGCGGCAGATGAAAAGCCGTCTGCATCGATCCCAGGCGACGACGCACGCCTTCAAGGTCGTCAAAGGCCGTTCGATTTAACTCGACGAATTCGATGCCCAATAGTCGAAGGCCGCGCAGGAGATCGGCCGGGGTGATTCCGTTGAACGGTATGACGGCGACGCCGACAGGGGGAGGTAACGACATAGAGCTCTCCGAATCTTTTCTTTAACAAACCCGGATCAACGACTAATGTTCCCGAAGCAACGTTTCGACCAGCAGGTAGATCCAATTGAATCCGATCAGCAGGACGACAATTCGCCGCAGCCTGGACGACTCGCGCCGGCTTAGTTTTACGGTCGGCATCCGCTGCAAAAGCAGCCCTGCGGCCGTTGCCGCCGTTGAGGCGATCCACCAAAGGTAGACCAAAAAGAAAAAAGGGCTTGTACCTGCAGCGGCAAGAGGTTTCAGGTTCGCCAGATGCACGGCGCAGCGGGCTGCACCGCAAAAAGGACACGGAATTCCGCTCAGCAGACGAAAAGGACAAGGGGGGAGCAGAGCGGTCAGATCGGGGATGCATCTTGCGGCAATGACGACCGTGACGGCAATTCCGCCGGTGAGCAGCACACGGGTTCGACGCCCCGGATCGATCGTTTCGAGCTGTAGTTCCATTGGGGTCCGTTCTTTGTCTGATTATAGTAAAATGCACGGGAAAAGAAAAGCTTTTTGAGGCCCGGAGAGCTCAAACTTGACTTTTAGAAGAGGATTGCCTACTTTTCCCCCGTCTTTTGAAGGAATGATGAGAATGAGCGTTTTAATGCTTAAAAAGCGAATCACACCCCGCGGGCGACCGCCGATGTTTCGGCAAATCATCGGTCGTTGACAGCCCGCATCGTGCAGCCTTGCGGGCTTTTTTTTAATCCGAAAATCATTCTAAAGGAGAAGGTATGGAGAAAATTCGCTGTGCTGTGCTCGGTGCCACCGGAGTGGTCGGGCAACATTTCCTGCGTCTTTTAGTCGATCATCCCTATTTCGAGCTGGTTGCCGTTTGCGCAAGCGAGATGCGCACCGGTCTGCCGCTTCGTTCCGCCAAGGAACAGGTGGAAGGCGGCATACCGGCCTGCTTCGGCGACATGCTGTTCGATCCCCTGGACGTGGATGTTTTGGTCGCCAAAGGCGCAAAAGCCGCCTTCTCGGCGCTGCCTGCTGAAACGGCAACCGCTGTCGAAAAAGCGGCGGTTGAGCGCGGCATCCATGTCTTTTCCAACGCAGCCTCCTACCGCATGGCCGAAGATGTCCCTATATTGATCCCCGAAGTCAATCACCCGCACCTTGATTTGGTTCGACGGCAAAGCACGCCGGGCTTTATCGTAACCAACGCCAACTGCACGACCACCGGTTTGACCATGGCCCTGCTGCCGATTATGGATTTCGGCATCCGAAAGCTGGTCGTTGCCAGCTATCAGGCCATTTCCGGCGCCGGCTATCCGGGCCTTTCGGCATTGGACATTTTGGGAAATGTCATTCCCTATATCAAAAACGAAGAGCCGAAGGTACGTCGCGAATGCGTGAAAATCTGCGGCTCGTTCAACGGCGCCGGCATTACCGAGGCTCCGTGGGACGTCTACGCTCATTGCATTCGCGTGCAGACGATCACCGGCCACCTGATTTCCGTGCACGCCGAGCTGGAAAGAGAGGTGACGACCGAGGAGGTGAAACAGGCCGTTCTGGATTACCAAGCGCCTGAAATTGTTCGCGGGCTGCCCACCGCTCCGATACAGCCCATCATTTACCGTCAAGAAGAAGACCGGCCGCAGCCGCGATGGGACGTCAATGCCGGTCAGCCCGAAAGGGCAAAAGGTATGGCTGTTACGATCGGAAGGGTGGAGGCGGAGAAGAACATCGTCCGCTTTGTTACCCTGTCGAACAACCTGGTGCGCGGCGCCGCGGGCGGCTCGATTCTGAACGCGGAGCTGGCGTATCGCCGCGGCTTTTTTTCCAAGGAATGAACGCCGGCACGGCCGACCGCTGCAGAGTTGCGCGGTCGGCCGCTTAAAAAACGAACCCCCCGAGCAGAGAATGAATGTGCGACGCTGCTGCGCGAACAAGCCGATTTAAGGTTTATTCTTCCTCCCCCGCATAATCGATGTCCGTCGGTGCCTTGCCGAACTCGAGCTCTTCGACCGTCATCAACAGGGGGATGCCGAAAAAGCGGTAAAGCTCGGCCAGCATTCGGCCGCCGTCTTCATCGGGAATTTTGCTGACCAACGTAAGGTCGGCGAATTCGCACTTTACAAAATCCTCCTCGTCTCCCAACTTGACCTTTTTCTGCTTGATGGTAAACGGCTTAATCGTGACCGCGGGCAAAACGTACTCTTCGCCCGTAAGAACGTCGGTGAAGGAGACGCGAACCAGCCCGCGAACCATGTTGTTGTACAGCTCGCCGACTTGCAGACTGTTTTCCAAGGCCGCTTCCACTTGGATGAGGAGCTGACGAATGATTTCATCTTCTTCCCCTTTATCGTCGCGGGGCCAATACTTTTTGATGCGGCAGTTTTCAAGTTTCAACATGATGAACTCCTGGGCTGATGGGTGATCGAACGTTTCCAACATAAGAAATCGCCGCGACGTTTCCAAGCCTTTCCGCCTCGGCAGAGTGCTGCGGCGGCGCTGACGGGGGCGCGGCAAAATATCCCTTGACAGTTGAGGGATAAATTTGTATACTTTTCCGGAGGTTACAGCAGGAGAGCGGTAAAGATGTTGGTTCGTGTCTCAGTGGAACGGGTGATCGTCGATTCGGCGGACGGCCGTTACATTGTCGTTCTCAAGGACGAAGCCAAGAACCGCTGGCTGCCCATCGTCGTCGGGCAGCCCGAAGCTCAGGCGATCGCTTTGCAGATGGAAAAGATCGCCCCGCCGCGTCCGCTGACCCATGACCTTTTGTGGAGGCTGGTCGATTTGGCAAACCTGAAGGTGGAGCGTATCGTCGTCAGTGATCTTCGCGACAACACCTACTATGCGCTTCTCAGCGTTCGCCTAAGCAACGATACGCGCGAAGTGGACGCGCGCCCCAGCGATGCCATAGCCTTGGCCCTGCGAGCACAGGCGCCCATATTTGTCGAGGAAGAAGTGATGCGTGTGGCCGCCGTTTCGGAGAGTGATTATGAGGAAAAAGAGGCGACGGCCGATGAAACGGTGGAAAACTCTATCTCGCTGGTCGATACGTTGGAAAAGCTGAGAACCGACCTCCACAAAGCGGTCACGGAGGAGAGATACGAGGAAGCCGCCAGAATACGCGACCAGATCGCCAGGCTGACCGAAGAATTCCGCCATCACGCGTAAAACCGATGAAAGTCGCCGCGCCGGTGCTCCCGAATTCCCCGTTTCGGTCGTGAACATGCGCCGAACATCGCTTTCCCCTTGGATCTACGTCCCCACTCTTTATTTTGTCGAAGGCCTGCCGTACGTCTTTGTCAATTCCGTTTCCATTTACTATTTCAAAGGCGTGGGACTCTCAAATGAGTTCATCGGATGGGCGTCCATTCTGATGCTGCCGTGGGTGCTCAAGCTCTTTTGGGCCCCCATGGTCGATATGATCTCCGTCAAGCGCAACTGGGTGGTCGCCATGCAGGCGGCCGTGGCTCTCGGACTCGGCGGTACCGCCTACGCCGCCGCTGCCGGTTCCGCCGCTGCAGCGGTGACGGCCATGCTCTTCGTTACCGCCTTTGCTTCCGCAACACACGACGTCGCCGCGGACGGCTATTATCTCTTGGCGTTGGATGCCCCTCGACAGGCACTGTTCGTCGGTATTCGATCCACCGCCTACCGCATCGCCATGCTGGCCGGCGGAGGGGCTGCGGCTGCAGCCGGTCTTCTTCAGCAAAGCGGAAGCACGGTCGCCTCGAGTTGGGCTACCGTCTACGGAGGCGCGGCGCTGCTCTTTTTCGCCGCCGCACTCTTTCACGGCCGATTTTTGCCGCGGGTGGAAGAACGGCCCGATCCCTCCGAGGAGCGTCCGTCGTTCGGCCAAGCTTTCCGCACCTACTTTGCCCAACCGCGCATCCTTCCCGTGCTCCTCTTTATACTGCTCTATCGTTTGGGTGAAGCTTTGCTGACCCGCATGGCGGCGCCGTTTCTTCTCGATTCCTTCAGCGACGGCGGGCTGCAGTTGACCACTGCCCAGGCGGCGCTTCTCCGCGACGTCTTGGGTCAAACCGGCCTTATCGTCGGGGGCATCTGCGGCGGATGGCTGATCTCCCGTTGGGGGCTGCGCCGTTGTATGCTGCCGATGGCTCTCGCTCTCAATCTCCCTGACCTCGGCTATTGGTACATGGCGGTTGCCCGCCCCGGCGTGGTCGTCACTGCGGCGCTGGTTCTGCTGGAACAGGTCGGTTACGGCTTCGGCTTTACGTCCTTCATGGTTTTTCTGATGACTTTTACAAAAGGACGATACAAAACGTCGCATTATGCCCTTTCCACCGGACTGATGGCCGTGGGCATGATGTTGCCGGGAATGATCAGCGGAACGTTGCAGCAGATGCTCGGTTATCCGGCCTTCTTTCTGCTTGTCACCGCTTTGACCATCCCGGGCATGGTGTTGATCCGCTTTCTTCCTTTGCCCCCTCACCCCGAAAAGGAAAGTTGACGATGAACCTTTTACGCCCCACATTCCATCATGCCGTGCTTTTTCTCTTAATCGGCGCCGCCGTGGGCGGCTGTTCTCCTCGCGGCCGCAACGATACCGCTGCCCCCCAGGTCATTCCCGGCGTAGAAGCCCTTTTGGCCGAACAAACGGACTTGATTGCGGGCAAGCGGGTGGGGCTCATTACCAATCCCACCGGCGTTGACCGCAGATTACGATCGACGGTCGATCGCCTTGCCGCCGACCCGCGCATCCGTTTGACGGCGCTCTTTGGCCCGGAGCACGGTGTGCGCGGCAATCGACCCGCGGGCGTTCATATTACAAACGACGTGGACGCAAAGACCGGCCTGCCTCTGTTCAGCCTTTACGGACGAACGAAAAAGCCGACGCCGGAAATGCTGGAAAACGTCGACGTGCTGATCTTCGATATTCAGGATGTGGGCATTCGACCTTACACCTACATCTACACCATGGCCTACGCCATGCAGGCGGCGGCGGAAAAAGGTATACCGTTCATCGTGCTCGACCGCCCCAATCCTATGGGCGGCCTGCTTGTACAAGGCCCGATCCTGGAGCCGCGCTTTTCCTCCTTCATCGGCCTTTATCCGATTCCTTACGTGCACGGCATGACCGTCGGCGAGTTGGCGCTTTTTTTTAATCGGGTTTTTGCGATCGGCGCCGAGCTGCATGTTATCCCTATGAAGGGTTGGCGGAGGGATATGCTGTTTCAAGACACCGGCCTTCCCTGGGTTCCGCCTTCGCCTCATGTGCCGCAATGGTTCACGCCCTTTTTCCAAGCTGCAGTGGGGGCGCTGGGCGAGCTGAGTTCCGTGAACATCGGCATAGGCTACACGGCACCGTTTCAATTGATCGGCGCCTCATGGATCGATGGGGAAATACTATGCAGCGCCCTCAACGCTCTGCAACTGCCTGGGGTGCTCTTTCGACCGCTGGTCTACACGCCGTTCTATGGGAGCAAAGCGGGCGTCGATCTGTTCGGCATTCAGCTGCACATCACCGACTGGCATCGGTTCGAACCGGTGCGAACGCAAATCGCCGTTCTTTATACACTATACCATTTGCCTATGGGCGATTCTCTGTTCGTCGGCGATCTGCGTATGTTTCGCGCCGCCATGGGCACCGACCGCATCGATCGCGCCATCCTTCGTGGAGACGATCTGCAGGAAGTGACCGTTGCTGCGGACAGCGGTTTGGTCGACTTTATGGAAAAGCGGCAGGCCTTCTTGTTGTATTGAATCAACAATAGGCATCGGTCTTTTTCGGCCGCGCTCGGGTTCGCACGAAGACAGGCCGAACTTTTTTCCTGCAGGCGCGTTCCCTGCAACGACTCTGACTCGATAGGTTGAAGACGTAAAGTCCATGTTGGCCGTTCGGCTGTGAAAGGGCCAAACGGCGATGATATGAGTGAGGGATGCGGCCGGCCCTAAGGTTAGAGGCATGAAGAACGGTGCGAATAGCATGTCCAAGTTACCCCGTCTTTTCCTCATCTGGGCGTTCCTTCCGTCTCCGGTTGCCGGCGAAGACTTGATCATGCACTTTAATTTTGGCGTGACCGGTCTATCCGTGCCCGCCGTGGTCAAAGAGTATTGGCATGAAGGGGTCAATTTCCGTGCGGCGATCGGCACCGAAATCACACCGACATGGGCGTTCAATATAGGACTGACGCATCACACATTCGACTTTCGGTCAGGCTATGAAGTCGCCGGAGAAAAGGCGAGCATCAACCTGCTGATGTTGCGCTTCGAACGGCGAACGGCCGACCGACAACCGGCCTTCTATTTTGCCGGCGCTGCCGGTCTTGCTCTGCTGCGAACACCTTCTGTTTTCGTTCGTTCGTCTCCCCAAGAACCGCCGTTTCAACCCAAAAACCTTTGTGCCCAAGCTTTGCAGACAGCCGGCGCCGCCGTCGAGGCGTCCTTCGGCACGGATTTCAGTCTCAATCGTCGGTCAGGGTTGTTCGGCGAAACCTTTTTGTCTACAGCGTCGACTCATCCCCGGTTGTTGATCGGCGGCATTAGAGCGGGCATTCGCTTTGCGATTTAGACATCGGTCACTAAAACAACAGGAGGATTGCATGAGAAACAAACTTGCGCCGTTGGCGCTTGTCGCCGCAGCGGTAATGCTTTTCATCAACCGTGGGAGCGCTCAGAATTTCGGGCGCACCCCCACGCCGAACGACACGCTCACCTCCGTGAGAGTTTTGCAGGACCGGCGCATCATCCTGCGCGTGTATGCGCCGAACGCTTCGGAGGTTCGGCTCGGTGGAAGTGATCTGCAGAATTTGGGCACCGCAGCGGTACTGAGCAAACGAGAAGACGGCGTGTGGGAAACAACCGTCGGACCGGTTGATCCCGGCGCTTATCGCTACACTTTCATGATCGACGGCGTTTCGGTCGTCGACCCGCGCAGCGCTTCGGTCAGCGAATCCAATGGCGTCGTATGGAGTCTGCTCTATGTGCCGGGCGCCGATTTTATGGAACTGCGCAACGTTCCTCACGGCGCCGTTTCCGAAATTCAATACTACAGCACCTCGTTGAACCGCTTCCGCCGCATGCACATCTACACACCGCCGGGGTATGATATCAGCAGCGAAAAGTATCCCGTTTTCTACCTTTTGCACGGCGCCTTTGACTGCGACGACTCTTGGTCCACGGTCGGCCGTGCCGGCATCATACTCGACAACCTGATCGCCGAAAAAAAGGCGGTTCCGATGGTGGTCGTAATGCCGGCCGGCCATACCGGCCCGTTCCGCTTCGGCGTATCGGTCGGTTCGCCGCGCGATGAGTTTCTCGAAGACTTTGTCAACGACATCATGCCCTATGTCGAGAAGCATTATCGCGTTCATAACGACAAAGCTTATCGTGCCATTGCCGGCCTCTCTATGGGCGGCGCCCAAACGCTCAACATCGCCGTACCGCGACTCGACACCTTCAGCTATATCGGCGTGTTCAGCTCGGGGATTTTCGGTTTGGCCGGTCAGGGACAAAACGTCGGCGCACAATGGGAAGAGCGTTATAAAGATGTTCTCGGGAACGAAAAGCTCAAGAAAGGGGTGAGGCTTGTCTGGTTCGCCACAGGTAAGGACGATTTTCTGCTGGAGACGTCGCGGGCAACCGTTGAGCTGCTGAAAAAGCACGGCTTCACGGTCACGTACAAAGAAACTGACGGCGGCCATACGTGGATGAATTGGCGCGAGTACCTCAACGAATTCGCCCAACTTCTGTTCAAGTAGACGGCGTGCACCATGAAATGAAAAGGCCCTTCGAGATGAAGGGCCTTTTTCGTAGCGGCGGAGGGACTTGAACCCCCGACCTATGGATTATGATTCCACTGCTCTACCGACTGAGCTACACCGCCGTAATTGACGCGGCAAAGATAATCGTTTTGAGGTAAAAATACAAGAATTTTTTGCGGTCAGTCACCGCCGTTGTCGATGCCGAGGGCGTGCCGCAACGGTTCGAGGGCGATCTCCGACCAGCTCTCCACGTTGCCGTCGCTGAGGGCGCAGATTTCTTCGAGCTGATCGTAACTCATAAAGCCGCCCCAAGACATTTCCTTGTCCTTCGGCTTTATCTTTTTGGCGTCGATGAGAACGAGGTACAACAGACCAAAGTGCACCATGCCGACCTCGGTCTGATCGTCGTTGATATAGCCGAGGAGCATCGGGTCATAGTAGTGGGGCAGGTCGATTTCTTCGGCGATTTCGCGGCGAAGGGCTGAGAGAATCGGATTGACGGCATCGCTTTCGCCTTTATCCACATGGCCGCCGATTCCCCACGACCATTTGCCGCGAAGCCGCCTTTCATGATAAGTATCTCCCGACGCCCTCTGATAGGCGAAAATCAGCTTGCTCTCCCGCTGTGCGATAATGACGTAGGGAATCGGTTGTTTGAAGGCCGGGTTCGGTTCTACATCGCCGCGTCGTTTGTAAAAATAGTTCTCCATGATGATGCGATAATAGTCCATTTCAGCCGCCGGACAAAAGCCCTGAAAGTATCTGTCCGCAAACAGCGTGACGCGATCGACGACGAGAATCTCCTGATCGGACTTGTTCATAGCCGAATGGTGTCCTATTTCCCCGCCGCCGGGAAGCGGTTTTCATAACCCGGCTTGCCCAAAAGGGCGAACATGTTGTTCTTATAGTCTTCCACCCCGGGTTGATCGAAGGGGTTGACGCCCAGCAACAGGCCGCTGACGGCGACGGCGAATTCGAAAAAGTAGAATAACTGTCCAAGCCGATATTCGTCGCGGCGCGCCAGCGTGATGGTCATGTTGGGCAAACCGCCGTCGGCATGAGCCTCTCGAGTCCCCAGATAGGCCTGGCGGTTGACGTCGTCGAGCGTACGGCCGGCGATGAAATTGAGCTTGTCGATGTCGTCGGGCAGCGCGATAATTTCCAGGCGGCGCTGCGGCTCGGCAATCTGCAGAAAGGTCTCGAACAGAATGCGGGAGCCCTGCTGCATGTACTGGCCGAGGGAGTGCAGATCGGTCGTCAAAACCGCCGAAGCGGGCAGAATGCCCTTGCCTTCTTTGCCTTCGCTTTCGCCGAACAACTGTTTCCACCATTCGGCAATGTAGGCGCAGGAGGGCTCGAAGGTGGAAAGGAATTCGACGAATTTGCCCTGCCGGTAGAGCAGATGACGGGCGGCGGCATAGGTCATGGCGGGGTTTTCGAAGACGTCGGCGCTCCGGCGGCAGAGCTGCATCATTTCGCGCGCACCGGCGACCAAAGCGTCGATGTCGAAGCCTGCGGCGGCGATGGGCAGCAATCCAACGGGGCTGAGTACGGAAAAGCGCCCGCCGATGTCGTCTTCGATGACAAAGCTGCGGTAGCCCTCGCGTTCGGTGAGGGCGCGCAGAACGCCCTGGCTGCGGTCGGTGGTGGCAATGATTCGCTTCTTCAATTCATCGGGCGAATACTTTTTGGACAAAAGACCGTTGATCAGGCGAAAAGCGACCGCCGGCTCCGTGGTCGTCCCCGATTTGGAAATGACGTTGACGTAGACGTGCTTTTCCCACAGATAGTCGAGCAGCGAAGCGAGATAGTCGGCACCCAAATGATGGCCGGCGTAAATGACTTTGGAGTTGCCGAGAAAGGGGTCGGATAGAAAGTCGATGGCGGCGCGGGCGCCGAGATAGCTGCCGCCGATGCCGATGCAGAGGAGATGGTCCGAGTTGGCGCGGATTTCGGCGGCGATCTCTTTGATACGCGGCAGTTGTTCTTCGATGGTTTCGGGCAGAGCGAGCCAACCCAAGCGGTCGTTGCCGGGGCAGCTCTTTTGCCAAAGTGAAGCTTGAACATCGTCGAGACGAGGCTGAAGCGCCTTTAGGGCGGTCTCTTCGACAAAGGGCGTCAGCAATTGCGGGTCGACAAAAAGGTGTTCCTGTGTCATATTCCCTCACGTTGAAAACAAATCGGTGGGAATATAACGATTTCGCCCTGAAGAGCCAAGCAAAGTTTTGTCGGACGGCCGGCTCTATGATTGGGCGCTGTCGACGGGTTTTTCGCGATGCACGCGTTTGAATTCCCAGCCGAACAGGAAATGGGTCAGGCGACGACTCCAACGGCGCTTTGCCGCCCATCGCTTGAGCCGAGAACCGGAATGGCCGCTGTATTTGCGCGCCTCACCGATTTCGTTCAAAGCGCGCAGCCGGCGCTCTTCTTCGATGAGCTCCGACGGCAGGAGAACTCCTTTGCGCACCAGGATGTTGACCAAGGCCGCAGCAGAAATTTCACTGGAAAAGGAGAGGTCTACGGGTCTGGATTCCTCAGCCGACTGTAGTCGAGCCGATAAATGGTCGCTCATAATAACCCCTTTTTCAACGAAGCAGTTTTGCCAGAATAATGCCGAGAATAAGCCAGAAGGGAATGGAAATCAGCAGCGCGAAATTGAGCCCGCGCAGAAAGGGGATGGCGCTCATCCGTTCCTTTCTCTCCAAGCATTTTTCGATGCGTACGCGCAGCTCGTCAAAGTTGACCGGCTTGACCAGATAGTCTTCGGCGCCGCTGTGCATCGCTTCGACGGCGGTGTCGTCGGCGGGATAGCCGGTTAGAAACAAGACCGGACACTGTTTGTCGATCTCCTGAATCTTTTGCAGCATCTGCAGCCCGTCCATCTCGGGCATGCGGATGTCGGCGAGCACAAGATCGATGCGGTGATTTTGAAATCTGTCCAGGGCTTCGAAACCGTTGCCTGCTGTGATCGGTTCGTGCCCCCAACGGCGGACGATTTCCTCCATTTGCTCGAGAAAATCCTTTTCATCATCCACGATCAATAGGTTGGCCATGCTTCAATCCCCGCTCATTTCGCCCGCTCACTAATGTATGGCGATTGCACGCTGTTGCGGAATCACGTTGAGAAATTAATGAATTGTGGAAATTATGCAAGAAAAAGATGCGCGCTTGGTCTACCGAATCGTCTGCATTAAGGAGATCATTTTGTTGCGAAGGAGGGTTTCGAGCTTCTGATGGTTGCCGTCAAACGGCTCTGCATGAACCCGGCGAATCATGCAGGCGGAGGACGGCGGCACTGGGGGGAGAGCGCCCATTATGGAGGTCGACGGAGGAAAAACGGCGGTGCCGCTGAAGAACAAGCGGGCGAATTCTTTCAGGGAATCCTCTTCAGCGTCGAGCAGCAACAGCCTTGGGGAAAAGTTGCGCATCATGGCTTCGAGCATCCTGCCTTGTTCAGGGAAAGCCGACTGCAGCGACTTGATGCGCTCGATGATCGTCGCTGAAAAGGGGTCATTTTCCCGCAGTTCGGCCATGATTGCCCGCATCGTGGGGTGTTTGTCGTCGAAAAAGGTGTCCAGCAGTTTGAGAAGACAGTACTTGAAAAAGACGCGCGCCCCTTGAATGCCTTTGTCGTCCGGACAAAGCAAGAAGACCGGGAAATCTGCGATGAGGAAAAGCTCGATCGCTGCGGACGTCACTTTCCCTTGCATGTCTAAAAGCAGGTGGGTGCCGGCCGTTCCGTCGTCTGCATGATAGAGTGTAACCTGCTGCAGAATATGATAAAGCTCCTTTAGAAAGGATACAGGAAAGGAGCAGCCGTCGGGCGGCGAAAAGTCCGAAGAGTGCTGTTCGAACAGTTGAGACGCCGTCGCCAATTCGACGTGACCGCCTTTATGTTTCAGGAGCTCGGCAAAGGCGGCAGCCGGGCGGCTTCCGTTTGCCGGCACGCAACCGGCAAAAACCCATAAGCGGCAACGGCTGCTCAGGCTCTCCCTTGCTTCCTGCTGCAAAGATTTCAGCGACCAATGAGTCGTAGCCAATGCGATGTCGTGCATCCTTTGTTGTCAAGTTTTGCCGCCTCAAGTTCCCCGCCTGTTGCGGAACTCTACGAAGGCGAATGGGCGGCTTGTGCGGGGTCCATTTCCGCTTGACTCCCGCGTCGATGCTCAGGTTTTTGCCGGGATCAAGCGCTTCGGGCGGCTGCCGAGCAAGGCGGCGGCCGATGAAAAGAAATACCGGATTCGTTTGGTCAAACCTTGTGCCGGCAAAGAGACCGACCGCGACCGTCTGCTGCTTCCGTCTATTTCTAACAGCAATGTTCCGGCATTGCAGACGAACTTTTAAGCGACTAAAATTCCGAAGGATAGCGTGCACCCAAGTGCAGGCCTTTTCCGCTCCCGCGAGGGATGAGTCCACGAAGGACGGCAGAATGGCCTGCGGCTGTCCGGCGACAGGGAGTTATCTGTCGTTTTTTGAGACAAGGTGCAAGTTCGGTTGACAGGTTCGCCGACGGGCCGACTCTCGTTGCAGTTGTCGCAAAATAGTTGTATTTTGCTCTGCCGTTCATCGGAAAACGCCGGCAGAATCGCCTTAGGCCTGCGGAAGACGGCATGTCGCAACGATGTGAGACGGAAAAGGTATGCTTCGTTCCTGGACAAAAGCGGCTTCCTTGGCGCGCAAGAATCCGCGTTTGGCTGTCAACAAGCTGCGCACGACGTTTCGTACGCGGGTCACGGCGCTTGCTGATTACTATTTTCGGGACGGCACCGCGGCGCCTCCGAACGCCGTCTGCATCAAACTGACTAACGCCTGCAACCTGCGCTGCCGCATGTGCGGCCAACCCCGCGAAGGATGCCGACCCGGAGACCCCAAATACGCCCCCAAGGAGTTTTTCCTTCAATCCGTACCGCTGGAAACTTTTACACGCTTGCTCGATGAGATTGCATCCGTAAAGCCGAACCTCTATCTTTGGGGCGGCGAGCCGTTCTTGTACAAGGATCTTTTGGAGCTGGTTCGGCGCGCCAAGGCGCGAAAGCTGACCGTTCAGATCAATACCAACGGGCTCTTATTGGCCGCGCATGCCGCTGAAATCGTCGAAAGCGGGCTCGACGATTTGATCGTCTCTGTAGACGGGCCGGAAGAAGTGCACGACACCGTTCGCGGCCGCACCGGCACTTTCCGCAGAATGCAGGAGGGCGTGGCGGCCGTCATTGAGCAGAAGCGGCGGCGCGGACTCAAGCGGCCGGTCATCCGTGTGCGCGGCACCGTCAGCCCGGACAACTTTTCGGTTCTTGCCGAGCTGATCGAAACGGCGGAGACCCTCGGGGCCGACAGCCTCAATTTCAATTGGACGTGGTTTACCACACCGCAGACGGGCGCCGCTCACCAGCGCTTAATGAAGGAGCTTTTCGGCATTCAATCCCTCTCCTGGATGCCGTTTGTAACCGATGTCATCATGGATCCCGAACGGATGAAGAAATACGACGGCCTCAAGGCGGAACTCTATAAACTGCTGCGCAGCCGCTCGCGCCTGCCGATCAGCATGTCGCCCGGCCTTCTTCCCGAGCAGGTCGAGGCCTATTACGAAAACCTCGATGAAACATTTGGCCGGCGAACCTGCTCGTCCGTTTATGTGAAATCCTACATTCTGCCCAACGGCGATGTGACGCCCTGCCCCGATTTTCCCGATTACATTTGCGGCAACATCGGCGAGAAGCCTTTCCTTGACATTTGGAACGGCGAGCGCTACCGGCAATGGCGGTGCGAGTTGAAGAAACGGGGCCTTTTCCCGATCTGCGCCCGTTGCTGCGACCTGTTTCTCACCGACGTTCGCTTTTTTTAGGAAGACGCATGAAAATCCAGTTCATCAATCCCCCCTATATAGGCCGTTTCAGCCGGGCTCAACGAAGCCCCGGGGTCATCAAGTCGGGGACTCTTTATTACCCCTACTGGCTGACCTACGCCGCAGCCGTTGCCGAGGCGCGCGGACATGACATCGATCTGGTCGATTGCCCGGCCGACGGGCTTTCACCGGCGCAGTTGAGCGACAGGATTCGGGCCTTTCGGCCGCAGATGATCGTAATGGAAACGGTTACCGCCAGTTGGGAAGCCGACTGCCGAACGGCCGGCGAGCTGAAGAAACAGTTTCCCTCGGTGTTTCTTTTAATGGCGGGCACCCATGTGACCGCCCTATGGCGCGAAACGCTGCTGCGGCAACCTGCCGTCGATGCAGCGGTGATCGGCGAATATGATCTGACGCCCGCCGATCTGGCCGACGCGCTGCAGAACGGCCGCTCGCCGCTCGAGGTGCCCGGCCTGGCCCTGCGCAACAACGGTCGAATCGTGCGCACCGCGGAACGGCCGCTCATCGAGAACCTCGATGACCTGCCCTGGATTGCGCCGCTCTATAAACGCTTCCTCCATCCGCGACATTATTATTTCAATCTTTCCCTTCACCCCATGGTGATGCTCATCGGCGGCCGCGGCTGCACCGCCATGTGCTTTTACTGCGTCTATCCTCAAGTCGTGCACGGCCATCGCTACCGCCACCGCAGCCCCGAAAACATCGTCGGCGAATTGCTGTGGGTTCAGGAGAATATGCCCGAGATTCGCGAGATCACCTTCGAGGACGACAATTTTGCCGCCGACCCTTTTTTCGCCCGAAATTTCGCTGAAGAGGCGCGGCGCCGAGGTGTGCGGCTGCCGTTTTTTGCCAACCTGCGCACCACCGTCGATTTCGAAACGCTCAAGGCGCTCAAGGAGGCGGGACTGCGCCGCACCGCCGTCGGCTTCGAGAGCGGCGACGACCGCATTCTGCACAACATGCGCAAAGGGCAAAACGCCGTCATTCAACAGCGCTTTGCCGACGACGCCCGACGTTTGGGGATTTTGGTACACGGTTGCTTCATGGTCGGCTTCCCGGGCGAAACCCCGGAAACGATGGAAAAAACCCTTCGCCTGGCGTTCAAGTTAAAGCCGGACAGCGCCCAGTTCTATCCGGTCATGCCCTATCCCGGAACCGGCGCCTATGAATTCTATGCCCGTCGCGGCTATTTGGCGGCGACCTCCTTCCGTGATTGGCTGACGGACGACGGCGGTCACCGCTGCGTGCTCAATTTGCCCGGCTTGCCGCCGCAGGTGATCGAAACATTCTGCGAAAAAGCCTTCCGCCGCTTCCACTTTTGTCCGGCCTACCTTGGCTTCAAACTGTTGCAGGCGCTGCGTTCGCCGCGGGAGGGACTGCGCTCGGCGGCGGCAGGACTGCAGTTCGTCAAATATTTGCTGTGCAATCAACGCCGTCGGCAAAAACCGTTTCAGGCAAAACCCCGGCCCGTGCCGTCGGATTGGTTCGGCAGGCTGCGCGTGCCCATGGGCCGCATGGAACGCCTGCGCAAAGGTCTCGGCGAAATCGAAAGTCCCTTACCGCAAACGCTGCCTGAAGCCGATTCCGAAGAGACGGAATAAATTGTTGGCGAATCTTTCTCTCAAGATGTATATTACCACGAACAGCGGGCGAGGAAACCTTCCTCGGCTCGCGGAAAAGCAGAAAGGAGAGGCCTATGAAACGAGCGGCGATCATTTCGTTGATGACAGCACTGTGCATCACGGCGGCGGCATCGGCTAAAAGCAACGGCGCCTATTTCGGCGGCGGCGTCGGACAAAGCTTTGTACAGACCAATCTCGGTGAACTGGAAGATACCGACCTGACCTTGAACGAGAACGGCTTTGCCTACAAGCTCTTAGCCGGGGTAATCGTAGGCAATCACTTGAGCTTTGAAGGGAGCTACCGCTCTTTCGGCACCGTTAAAAACAAGATTGCGGGCGTCCAATTCGAATCCAACCTTACCGGCTACGACTTGTATGCCCTCGGGCGGCTCGACCTGGCGCTTTTCGAACTGTTCGCCAAAGCGGGCTATACTTTTTGGGATCAGCAGAATTACATCGCCTCGGCGGAGAAGAACAAGAGCGGCTCCAACTTTTCGTGGGGCTTCGGCGCCGTGCTGAAATTGGGCGGCATCGGCGTTCGCGCCGAATGGGAGCGCTTCGAAATCGCCTCCTACGACCGCCTTTCCATGCTTACCGCCGGCATTGTCTTCGGCATGTAGGGGGTAGCACGAGGTGGCCGGAAGCCTTTACATAACCGCCGTGGAGTGGGGCGCCGGCAAGACGCTGGTGGTACTGGGGGTCATGGATTTGTTGGCCCGCAACGTGGCGCGCCTCGGATTCTTTCGCCCTGTTGTGCCCGCAAAGCCTGAACAGGATGATCACATTCGCCTGATGAGCCGCCGTTTCGAACTGAGAGCGGCCGCGGATGAAATGTACGGCATTACCGCCGACCGGATGCACCAATTGTCGGCGGCCGGCCGCCTCGACGAGCTGCTGCAAACGGTCGAGGAACGTTTTCTGGCTCTGAAGAGCAAATGCGACTTTGTTGTGTGCGACGGGACCGATTTCAGCGGCGCGCAGACCCCTTTCGAGTTCGCCCTTAACTCTCGCCTGGCCGCGCGTTTGAACTGCCCCATCATGGCGGTGCTGTACGGCGACAAGTCTTCCGCCGAGATTGTCGAAACGGTTCTGCAGGCGCGGGAAACGCTGACGGCCGAAGGAGGCAACGTTCGGGCGTTCGTGGTCAACAAATGCCGCCGGGTGCGGCTCGAAGAGACGGCGCAGTTGCTCAAAGGTCGCACGGCCGAACCGGTATACCTGATCCCGGAAGAGCCTTTTCTGCGGCTGCCGAATATGTTCGAAATCAAGCGGGCGCTCAATGCGCGGCGCGTCTACGGTAACGAGAACGATATGACGCACGACATCCGCGGAGCCAAGATCGCCGCCATGAATGTTTCCAATTTTCTTTCTTATGTAGAAGAAGGTGACCTGATCATTACCCCCGCAGACCGCAGCGACATCATATTGGGCGCCTTTACGGCGCTGCGTTCGGACGCCTACCCGCCGATCGCCGGCCTGCTGCTCACCGGCAACGTGGACACGCCGCCGACGATCATCAAGCTGATCAAAGGCATGGAGCGCGTGGCGCTGCCGGTCCTGAAAGTTTCGACCGACACCTACCGCACCGCCATGGCGGTCAACAACATCCGCACGGCCATGACGCCTGAAAACGAAAAACGCAATCTTGCGGCGCTGGCGCTCTTTGAAAAATCGGTCGATCAAACGGAGCTGAAGAAGCTGCTTCACATCCGGCGGTCGGCCGTCGTCACGCCGCTCATGTTCGAATTCGGCCTGATTGAACGCTGTCGGGAGAAGCAGAAGCACATCGTGCTCTGTGAAGGCGAGGATGAGCGCATTTTGCGCGCCGCAGAGAACCTGATGCTGCGCGACGCCGTGCGTTTGACGCTCCTCGGAAAAGTCGAGGCCGTGAAGAAAAAGATCGACGAGCTGGGACTGCGGCTGCGCCACGTTCCCATCATCGACCCCTCCGAGGCACCGCAGACGGAAGAATTTGCCCGCACCTATTTGGAATTGCGACGGCACAAGGGCGTCACCGAACAAATGGCCTTCGACATGATGACCGATGTTTCCTATTTCGGAACCATGATGGTTTACAAAGGCCTCGCCGACGGCATGGTGTCGGGCGCCGCTCATCCTGCTCAACACACCGTTCGCCCCGCCCTGGAATTCATCAAGACTAAATCCGGAACGATTCTCTCGAGCGTCACTTTTATGTGTCTGGCCGACCGAGTTCTGGTTTACGCGGACTGCGCCGTCAATGCCGATCCGAACGAAGAGGAACTGGCCGAAATCGCCTTGCAGTCCGCCGAAACAGCGCGGCTTTTCGGCATTGAGCCGCGCGTGGCCATGTTGTCGTATGCCGCCGCAGCAGGTCAAAACGGTGAAGCGGACAGGGTGCGCGAGGCGACGCGAATTGCCCGTGAGCGCCGCCCCGATCTTTTGATCGACGGCCCGTTTTCGTATGATGTCGCCTTGGATGCGGGGGTTGCCGTCGCTCGGCTGCCGGGCAGCAAGGTAGCCGGCAGAGCGACGGTACTCATTTTCCCCGATCTGAACAGGGGCATCAACACCTGCAAGGCGGTACAGCGCTCGGCGGGCGCCACAGTCATCGGCCCGATTCTTCAGGGTCTGCGGCGGCCGGTCAATCACGTCAACCGCACATCCACGGCGGCGGACATTGTAAATATCATTGCCATTACCGCCGTTCAGGCGCAGGGGGTGGAGGAAGACGTTTGATGAACGTTTCCGAATTTCATCCCCAACGCCTCTATGGAAAAAGCTGGCCGCTCGGCGCCACGGTCATGGAAGGGGGCGTCAATTTCTCCGTTTATTCAAAAAACGCCGCTGCCGTGGAGCTTTTGCTTTTCGACGATGTCGATGACCCGAAGCCTCAACGGGTCATTTCGCTGGATCCGAAGAAGAACCGCACCTCTTTCTATTGGCATTGCTTCGTCCCCGGCATCGGCGTCGGTCAGCTTTACGCCTTCCGTGTGTACGGTCCTTACGATCCGGGCAGAGGTCTGCGCTTCAACGGCCACAAAGTGCTGCTCGATCCTTACGGCAAAGCGGTGGCGATGGGGAAACGATACGATCGGGAAGCGGCGCGCGGCTCCGTCGATAACTGCGCTCATGCGCTCAAGTCCGTCGTCGTCGACACCTCGACCTACGATTGGGAAGACGATTATCCGATCAAAAGGTCGTATGCCGAAACGGTCATTTATGAAATGCACATCGCCGGTTTTACCCGCCATATCTCATCGGGTTTGCCGCCGAACCTTCGCGGCACTTTTCGCGGCGCCATCGAAAAAATTCCTTACTTAAAATCGCTGGGCGTTACGGCCGTTGAACTGATGCCCATACAGTTTTTCGACGATCAGGACGCACCGCCGCCTTTGCGCAACTATTGGGGCTACAATCCCATTGCCTTTTTCGCACCCCACGCGGCTTACGCCGCCGCACGAGAGCCGCAGGCCGTTCTCGATGAATTCCGCGACCTGGTCAAAGCGCTGCACCGCGCCGGCATTGAGGTGATCCTCGACGTCGTCTTCAATCATACGGCCGAGGGCGGCGCCGACGGGCCGACCTTTTCGCTTCGCGGTTTTGAAAACGAGACCTATTATTTGCTGGAAGCGGACAAGTCGCGTTACTGCAACTTTAGCGGTACCGGGAACACGCTCAACGCAAATCATTCGGTGGTGCGGCGGATGATCCTGGACTGCCTGCGCTATTGGGTGAACGAAATGCATGTCGACGGCTTCCGCTTCGATCTCGCTTCGGTGCTCAGCCGCGGCGAAGAGGGCCGGCCGCTGCAAAGCCCGCCGACCCTCTTGTCCATCGATTCGATCCCCGAAATTGCTCACGCTAAAATCATTGCCGAAGCGTGGGACGCCGCTGGGCTCTACCAGGTGGGCTCTTTCGTCGGTGAGCGATGGGCGGAATGGAACGGCATCTTTCGCGATGACGTGCGCCGCTTCGTACGCGGCGACGCCGGATTCGTCCCCAACATCGCCGACCGCCTGCTGGGCAGCCCCGACCTTTACCGCAAGTTCAACGGACCGCAGCGCAGCATCAATTTTGTCACCTGCCACGACGGCTTTACGCTCAACGATCTGGTCTCCTACAATCGCAAGCACAACGAGGCCAACATGGAAGGCAACCGCGACGGCATGGACGAAAACTATAGTTGGAATTGCGGAGCGGAAGGCCCGACCGACGACCCTCAAATCGAGGCGTTGAGGCAAAGGCAGATCAAGAACTTTTTCACCATCCTGCTGATTTCTCAAGGTACACCCATGCTGTTGATGGGCGACGAAATCCGCCGCACACAGTGGGGCAACAACAACGCATATTGTCATGACAGCGAAATCAATTGGTTCAATTGGGCGGATGTTGAGCGCCAAAAGAATCTTCTCATGTTCGTGCGGAACGTGGTCAGCTTTGTACAAAGCAAACACTGCTTTACGGGTGAAAGAGAACTTGTCGTTGGAGAAGTCCCGGACCTTCCCCATGTAATTTGGCACGGCGTTCGACTGGCTCAACCCGACTGGAGCTATGATTCGCACACTTTGGCTTTTACCCTGCACCACCCTACGGCGGACGAGTTGTTCCATGTCATATTGAACATGTACTCGGAGCCGCTGGCTTTCGAGCTGCCGGCGCTGCCCGGCGGCCGCTGTTGGACCCGCATCATCGACACGGCGCTGCCGTCGCCGGAAGATTTTTGCCCGCCGGAAACGGCCCCGGCGCTGGACGACAGTCTTTACACCGCCGCTTCGCACTCCGTCGCGGTGTTGGCTGCACGCTGAGTTCTATTGTAAAAGACCCTTCGATTAGGGAGGATTCGTTCCATGAGAACGGTCGTCGTTTTATTGTTCGCCGCGTGCCTCGCGTTGCAGGCGCAAACGCCCGACCCCAAGTTTGCCGACTATTTGGCCTCCGAACGCGCACGGCTGCCGAAAGTCGGCGAGCTGCTGTATGACTGTTCCAAGTTGAGCGGTTACTCGCTGAGCGGAGGAACGGCCGCCTTGAAAAAAGTCAACGTCGATGACGCGACGCTGCCTTTCACCCAGGCTTATCAGATCCAAGTGCGCGGGGTGGGCGCCAATTCGTGGGAACCGCAGTTTCAGTCGCCGAAAAACAACATCGCCGTCCGTAAAGGCGATATGTTGTTCTGGGTGGTATGGGCGCGCGCCGTTTCAGTCCCCGCCGATGTAGAAAACGGCAAGGCCTTTTTCTATGCTCAGCTTGCCGAATCGCCATGGACCGGCATTGCCTCTCACAACTTGGCGGCCACGAAAACGTGGCAAAAGTTCTACATCTACGGCCAGGCGCCGAACGACTTTCCCGTCGGCAAGATGGAATTCACTATTCATCTCGGTTACTTTCCTCAGACGCTCGAGATCGGCGGTATAATTGCCCTCAACCTTGGCTCAGGGGTTAAGGCCGAGGATCTTCCCAAAAACAGCATTACCTACGACGGCCGCGAGCCGGATGCCCCCTGGCGCCTGGAGGCCGAGGAACGCATCGAACGGTTGCGCAAAGGCGAATTGAAGGTGACGGTCAAAAACTCCAACGGTCTTCCCGTCAAGAACGCTCTCGTGAAGGTCGAGATGATCCGCCATGCCTTCCTTTTCGGCTCCTTCATGGACGGCCCGCTTTTCGAAAACACGACCAACGGCCGGCGTTATCGCGAAGAAATTTTCAAGCTGTTCAACGCGGCCACGACCCCTTTCTACATGGGCGACGGAAGCTGGGGGTGGTACAGCTCCGAGCAGGTGCGCCAGGATTATCGACTGCGCGCGGAATGGCTGGTCGATAACGGCTTTCACACCAAAGGACATGTCCTCATCTGGCCCGGACGGCAATGGATGACGCCCTATTTCCGCTCTCTGCTGAATCAGCCGGAGCAGTTGCGGCAGGCGCTGGTCGAACATCTCGAGACGGTTGTGCCGGTAGGGCGCGGTGCCGGCGTTGTGCAGTGGGATGTGATGAACGAGCCCTACACCAATCACGACGTTATGGACGTGCTCGGCGACGGCGTGATCGTCGAGTGGTACAACAAAGTCCATGAGCTGCACCCCGAGGCGCGGCTGATTCTTAACGAAACCGGCGTCATCATCAGCGGCGGCGATGAGCACGTGCAGAACAACCTAGCCCGCATTGTGGAACTGCTGCAGGCGGCCGGTGCCCCGCTGCACGGCCTCGGTTTCCAAGGCCATTTCGGAGCCGATCTCACCTCGCCGCAGCGCCTCTTGAAAATCCTCGATCGCTTTGCCGCCTACGGCCTTCCGATTCAGATCACCGAGTTCGACATCGACATCGACGACGAGGAGGCTCAGGCCGACTACACGCGCGATTTTCTGACGCTTATCTTCAGCCATCCGGCTGTGGACAAGTTCGTAATGTGGGGGTTCTGGGAGCCCATCCATTGGAGACCCCGCGGCGCTATGATACGCAGCAATTGGTCCTACAAGCCCAACTACTATGCCTACAATGAGCTGGTCAACCAGCGCTGGCGGACGCGGGCCGAGGGACACACCGATGCCGACGGCATGTTCGTTACCCGAGGCTTTCTCGGCGATTATCACATTGTCGTCGAGCTGGGCGGAGGCCTCGTCGGCGAAGCCGAGGCCGTTTTGACGAAGGAGGGAGCAGTGGTGACCGTTGAGGCGGCCACCACTGAAACCGGTGTTTCTTTCATCAATCATACAGGCGAATTTTCTTTCGATCTGTACCCCAATCCGGTGAATGCCGAAGTCACGCTTTGCTGGCATTCGGAAAAGGAGGGCCGCGTGAGCGCCGAGTTGTTCGACCTCCTCGGCAGAAGTGTGAGACGTCTGATGGACGAGCACCGACCGGCCGGAGAGCAGCGCCTGAACATCCGCGGCGACGATTTGGCCGGCGGCGTTTATCTGTGCCGTCTCGTAACTCCGGACGGATCCGCGGTAAAGAGATGGGTGATTCTGAAATAGAGGGCTCTCCTCAGCCGTCGGCGCGTTAAGAAAGCGTTAAGACAGAATAAAGTTTTTATAAAGCCAAAGTATTTTCTTTGATAAGAGGTCGAATCGACTTAATTTCCAAACTGACGGGCGGCCGAGAGGTCGTGCGGCCGACAGGAGAAAGGGATCGTGCCATGCATTTTGAACCACGTTATGAAGAAAGTCTGCAGCGCGACATTGAGCAGATTCGTGAAAAGCTCTTGAAAATGTCGGCCTTGGACGAGGCGGCGCTGCGCGACGCTGTAAAAGCACTGGTGCAGAGGAATCGCCAAACCGCCTATTTGGTGGTTCTGCGCGACCATTTGATCGATGCTTTGGAAGACGATATCGATCGGCTCTGCCTGCAGTTCATCGTTCGCCAACAACCGGTCGCCGGCCATCTGCGTTTCGTCTACTCGGTGCTGAAAATGGTCAGCGGACTGGAGCGCATCGGCGATTACGCCGAAAGCATGTGCCGCCAAATCATTCTTCTGTTGAACCTAAACGCCGAATTCGACACCGACCTGTTCGAAAAGCTGGCGGATACCTCGATCGCCATGTTCCACGACGCCGTGCAGGCCTTCATCCATCGTGATGTTAAGAAAGCTCAGGAATTGATGGATATCGAAGACGCGGCCGACAGACTGCGCTATCAGATCAACACGCATATTTTCGAGCTCCGCAGCCAAGGGCGCCTCGGCGACGAGGCGGTCAATCCGCTGTTGACGATTGCACGCCGCCTCGAACGCGTGGCCGACCAGGCCAAGAGCATTTGCCAGGAAACACTGTATGTGGTTACGGGCGAAAACGTGCGCCACAGTGCCGCCGGCGGATTTAACATCCTCTTCGTCGACGAGGACAACGCCTTGGTCAGCCAAATGGCCGAGGGAATCGGCAACTCTATGGAGAACCCCAAATTCCGCTTCTGCAGCGCCGGTATTGAACCCGGCAAGATAACGCCCATGACCGTGGCGTTTATGGCGGAAAAGGGCATCAATATATCGGAACAGCGGCCAAAAACGATTAATGACGTGCTGCAAAAAGAGCCGGTTCATGCCGTTATTCTCCTTTCGCCGAACATTCGCCCGTCCCAGTTGGATATGCCGTTAAATACCATTGTTCTCGAGTGGCCGATCAAAATGGAAAAAGATCTCGATCCCGGTCAACTATTTCCGCATTATGAAAGAGTTTATCATTTTCTGACCGACAACATTAAAGATCTGATCGCCGCAATATCCGGGGAGAACCTTTGAATGGTCGAAAGCAGCAGTGACAGGTGCGGCTTTATGAAGCATTTTCTTTGTCATCGGAAAAGGGCGGCACAAAGCGCGCTGCTCTTTCTCCTTTCGGCATCTATGGTTTTCATTGCCTGTCTTTACGGCAATTCAGGCAAAAGCGCCTCGGGCGGTGCCAAAAGAACCATACAAAATACCGGTTCCGATACCATGGTCAACCTGGCGCAGGCCTGGGCCGAAGCTTATGCCGCCGTCGATGACGGCGTTTCCATCGAAGTTTCCGGGGGCGGCTCCGGAACCGGCATTGCCGCGCTGATCGAAAACACCGTGGACATTGCCAACTGCAGCCGTAAAATGGAACCGATGGAAATCAAAAAAGCCGTCGAGACCACCGGCAAAGAACCAAAAGAGTTTCTGGTCGGCTACGACGCCTTGGCGATCTATGTGCATCGGAACAATCCGATCGACAGCCTCTCTCTCGAACAGTTGGCTGAAATCTATGGTGAAAAGGGCACCATCACCCGCTGGTCTCAACTCGGCGTCACGCTGCCCAAAGGAGCTCGGGACGAAATCATGGTCATCAGCCGACAATCCAATTCCGGCACATACCACTATTTTCGCGAGGCGGTCATCGGCAAAAAGCGCGACATGCGGCTGGGCACCATCGACATGCACGGCTCGAAGGATGTTGTGGAGTTGGTCGGCCGTACGCCGAGCGCCATCGGTTACAGCGGCATGGGCTACAGCAACGATCGCGTCAAAATGTTGCGCATTTGCCGCAAGCTCGGTGAGCGCGCCTATGCACCGACCATCGATAACACTCAAAAGGGACTTTACCCCATCGCCCGTCCGTTGCTGATGTACACGCTGGGCGAACCGGACGAGGCCGTGCGCCGCTATATCGATTGGATCCTCTCTCCGGAGGGTCAAAAGTTCGTCGAGCTGTCCGGTTATATTCCTTTGACTGCCGTCGCCCATAAAGAAACGGAGGGCCGCCCGTGAGACGCCCGAAACGATTCGAATATCTCAAGGAAAGGCTGATCGAGCGCATCATCGGTATCAGCGGCATCAGTGCCATCCTCATCGTTTTCGCTATTTTCTTTTTCGTGTTTCGTGAGGGCATGGGTTTTCTGTTCAACGGCTTCAAGCCCATCGAATTTTTCACAAGCATCGAGTGGTATCCGACCTCGCAAAGCCATGTACGCTACGGCGCATTGGCGCTCATCGTCGGCACCTTCAGCGTAACCGTTCTGGCGATGACGCTGGCGGTGCCGTTCGGCTTGGGAGCGGCCGTTTTTCTTTCCGAATTCAGCCCGCCCAAGCTTCGCGAAGCTTTCAAGATCATTATCGAGCTGCTCGCGGCCATTCCTTCGGTCGTTTGGGGATTCATCGGCCTTACGGTCATGAACTCGCTGATCATTCGCGTTTTCAACGCTCCCATCGGTTTGACGATGCTGAACGGCGGCATTATCCTGGCGCTGATGAGCGTACCGATCATCGTCTCCATCGGCGAAGACGCCCTCAAGGCTGTGCCCGATTCTTATCGCGAAGCGGCTCTGGCGATGGGCTGCACCCGCTGGCAGATGACGTACCGAGTGCTGCTGCCGGCGGCGCGCAACGGCCTGCTGGCGGCGGTGCTGTTGGGGGTCGGCCGCGCCGTCGGCGAAACCATGGCCGTGCTGATGGCCACGGGTCACTCCATCCGCATTCCGAAAAGCCCCTTGGAGCCGATCCGCACTTTGACGGCAACCATCGCCGCCGAACTGGGAGAGGCGCCCGTACACTCGGAGCACTATCAGGTTCTCTTTATCATCGGCATTCTGCTGTTCAGCATTACCTTTGTAGTCAATTTGACTGCCGATCTTATCGTTAAAGGAATCCGTAATAAATAGGAACTTTATGTTCACCGCCACCGAGCTCACTCGAAAGCACGAGCGCAGCGAAAAAATTGCCCGAGCCGTTTTCCTGACCATGACGATGCTGATGATCGTGCCGTTGCTGCTTATCATCCTCCATCTCTTCGTCAAGGCCTGGCCGCTGCTGTCGTTCGACTTTTTGCTGAAAAACCCCAGTCACGGCATGCGGGAGGGGGGCATTTTCGCACCGTTGTTGGGAACCTTTTACCTGGTGATGATCTCTCTGCTGATCGCCGCCCCTCTCGGCGTGATGACCGCCATTTACCTGAACGAATATGCCCGCGAGACGACCTTGACGAGGATCATTAACCTGGCCGTCGTCAATTTGGCGGGCGTACCGAGTATCGTGCACGCGCTTTTCGGATTGGGGGCTTTCGTCATCGCCGCCGGCATCGGCCGCTCGGTCCTGGCCGCGTCGCTAACGCTGGCCATCATGACGCTGCCGGTGATCATCGCCGGCACCAAGGAAGCGCTGGCCGCGGTGCCCATGGCCTTTCGGGAAGCCTGCTGGAACGTCGGCGCCGGGCGATGGCAAACGATCCGCCACGTGGTATTGCCCAACAGCATCAGCGGCATTTTGACGGGCATCATTTTGCAGGTTTCGCGCGCCGCCGGAGAAACCGCTCCCATCATGTTCACCGGCGCCGTTTTTTACAAGGCCATCCGTGAAGGCGACATTTTCGCATACGGCCTGCTCGACCAGTGTATGGCGCTCTCCATGCACCTGTTCACCATCTCGACTCAGGTGCCCGACGTACCCGAAGCCCTGTCCTATGCAACCGCCGTCGTTCTGCTGGGGACAGTGCTCACCGTCAACGCCCTTTCAATTGTCATTCGTTCAATCATTCGCTCGCGGAAAAAATGGTAGAAAAAAGGGTAAAACTCAGCATCCGCGATCTGCGGGTCAGCTACGGCGGGCGCGAAGCGCTCAAAGGAATCAGCTTCGACGTTTATGAAAACGAAATACTCGGCATTATCGGGCCGGCACAGTCCGGAAAATCGACGCTGCTCAAGGTGCTGAACCGAACGCTCGAGTTCATCTCAGGTGCCCAGGTTTCGGGAACGGTTCTTCTGGACGGCGAGGACATCTTTAAGATTCGTAATGTTTACGAATTGCGACGGCGCATCGGCATCGTCTCTCCGCTTCCGGTCGGTCTGCCGCTCTCGATCTATGACAACGTCGCCTTTGCGCCGCGTATGGCCGGCATTCGAAACAAATATGATCTGGACGAACGTGTGGAGCGCTGCCTGAGACAGGCGGCCTTGTGGGATGAGGTGAAGGATCGCCTGAACACCTTGGGCACCAAGCTGTCCGGAGGACAGCAGCAGCGGTTGACGATCGCCCGCGCCATGTCGCATGACCCGCAGATTCTCTGCCTCGATGAGTTTTCCATTGCCATCGATCCGGTAACCACCATGCGCATCGAGGAAATTCTGAAAGAGCTGCGATCGAAAATGACCATCATTATGGTGACCAATTTGGTGCAGCAGGCGCGTCGACTGGCCAATCGCACGGCTTTCCTGTTCGCCGGAGAATTGGTGGAAATCGACCGGACCGAAGTCATTTTCTCCGAACACCCGGCTTCGCAGAAAACCTATGACTATGTGAACGGAATCTTTGGATGATGGAGCAACCCTTCAGCATAAGCACTCGAAACCTCAATCTTTGGTACGGTGATTTTCAAGCATTGATCGACGTCAGCATCGACGTTCGCGCCGGCATCATCACATCGCTCATCGGGCCTTCCGGCTGCGGAAAAACGACGCTGCTGCGCTGCTTCAACCGCATCAACGAGCGCTACGGCAACGTGACCACCCAGGGCGAGATCAAGCTTTTCGGGAAAAACATCTACGACCCGGATGTGTCGCTCACTGAGCTGCGGAAAAATGTCGGCATGGTTTTTCAACGCCCCAACCCGCTGCCGATTTCGGTGTTCGAAAACATCGTCTTCGGACTGCGCGTGCACTCGCCGCGCAGCTCCCTCAACCGCAGCGATCTGGAGAACGTCGTAGAAGAGGCCCTAACGGCCGTGGGACTGTGGAAAGATCTGAAGGACAAGCTTCACGTCAAGGCCACGACCCTGCAATTGGAACAACAGCAAAAGCTGTGCATTGCCAGACTGCTGCCGCTGAAGCCTCAGCTCATCCTCATGGACGAGCCCTGCTCGGCCCTCGATGTCGAAGCGACTCTGCACATCGAAGATCTGATGCGCGAGCTGTCCGGACGATATACTTTCCTGATTGTGACCCACAATATGGCGCAGGCCCGCCGCGTCAGCGAAGAGTGCATTTTCATGCTGATGGGTAGAGTCGTCGAGCACGGCAAAACGACCGATCTGTTCATCACGCCCAAAGATCCCCGCACCGCTGAATACATCGAGGGCCGTTACGGTTGATGGCCGGGGAAAAATCCGCTTGACTTTGAAGCTAAAATTGCTAAATTTATATCGCAAAATCGCGGGGTGGAGCAGTCCGGTAGCTCGTTGGGCTCATAACCCAAAGGCCGCAGGTTCGAATCCTGCCCCCGCTACTCAACCAAGTGCCCTTCCTTCAGCGGAAGGGCATTTTGTTTTTATCGCCGAGCATATCCGAATGTCTCTCGAAAGAGAAGGCAAAAATCCAATGAATAGGTCAGAGCCGTGAAGAAATGGATTGCCGCAACATTGATACTGCTTTGTGTCGGTCGCGCCGAGGCTTTCCTTCGTGCGGATGGGAAGAAAATCGTTGATGCGGAAGGCCGGCCGGTGCTGCTGAGGGGTATGAACCTGGGAGGGTGGCTGGTTCCGGAAGGCTACATGCTGCATATATCCGGTTACGGTTCGCCGTCTTCCATTCGAAAAATGATCGTGGACCTGGTGGGGTCTGAGAACGCCGAGGCGTTCTATCGAGAATACGAAGCCAACTATGTGACCGAGGAAGACATTGCCCGTATCGCCTCCTGGGGGATGAACTCCATAAGGCTTCCCTTCAACTACCGGATGTTGTCGCCGGAGGATCAACCGGGCGTTTTCCTCGAAGAGGGTTTTGCTGTTTTTGACCGGGTGCTGGAATGGTGCCGAAAATATCGGCTCTACCTGATTTTGGACATGCACTGTGCGCCCGGCGGGCAGAACGCCGGCAACATCAGCGACAGCGACGGCAAGACGGCGCGGCTGTGGACGACCAAAGCCAATCAAGACCGTACCGTCGAAATTTGGCGCAAGATCGCCGAACGCTATGCCGACGAGGTGTGGATCGGCGGATATGATCTCCTGAATGAGCCGGTGCTGCCTTCCGGGTACTCGAATTCCGCGCTTCGTTCCCTCTATCGACGCATCGCCGAGGCCATTCGCGAAGTGGATAAAAACCACCTTCTCTTCATCGAAGGCAACTGGTACGCTACCGATTTTAATCAACTGGGGCCGCCGATCGACAACAACATGGCCTACAGCTTTCACAAGTATTGGAGCTCCACGTCGGCAAGCACTATTCAATCTTATTTGGCACTGCGTACTCAGCAGAATGTGCCTTTGTGGTTGGGAGAATCGGGAGAAAACTCGAATCCCTGGTACAGCGCCGTTGTTCAGTTGTCCGAAAAGAACGACATCGGCTGGTGCTGGTGGACGCACAAAAAGGTGGAGACCATCAGCAGCCCCTTTTCGGCGCCGTTGCCTCCGGCGTATGATCGCGTGTTGAAATATTGGTCCGGCGAGGGTGCAAAACCGACCGTCGACGCGGCCATGAACGGCTTGCTGGAGATGGCGCGCGGCCTCAAGCTGGAAAACTGCACCTTTCTGCCCGACGTCATCGATGCCTTAACACGGCCGGACTTTAGCCTAAGGACCTTACCGTACCGAGACCATCGTCTTCCCGGTTTCATCGCCGCGGTGGATTATGATATGGGGGCGCCCAACAAGGCATACAAGGACAGCCGCAGTGAAAACACCGAGGGGACCGGCGGCAATGCTTGGAATAACGGTTGGAAGTATCGCAACGACGGCGTCGACATCGAGGCCTGTCGGGACGTTTGGGGAGCGCCGTACAACATCGGCTGGATAGACGACGGCGAATGGCAGAGCTATACGGTGACGGCGGATAAAGGCGGCATTTACGACATCGAGCTGCGCGTCGCCGCGGTCGGTGCCGGCGGACAGGCTGTGATTCGTATGGACGGCCTCACGCTGGGCGCAGTATCCGTACCCAACACCGGCGGCTGGCAAACCTGGCGCACCCTCACCATCACCGACGTGGCCGTCGAAAAGGGAACGCATAGCTTGATGCACTTGGCGCAACGAGGCGGATACAATTTCAGCGGCATGCGGTTCATTCTCAAACAGGAAAGCACCGTAGAAAAGCCGACTGACGTTCTTCCTTCTCAGCCGAAGCTGGTTGGACCCTTTCCCAATCCTTTTAATGAAACGGTTGTAATTCCCTTTTATTTGCCGCAGCGGCAGTTCGTCCGCCTCGAAATTTATGATGTTTCAGGAAGGCTGGTGAAAAGAATCTGCGAGGGTGATCAAGGCCCCGGCGCCTGTTCGCTCACATGGAATGGAAGCGACGAGCGGGAGCAGAAGGTCGCTTCGGGCATTTACCTGGTAAAGCTGAGCGGCCCGACCTTCGACTTGACCGGCAAAACCGTTCTTCAAAAATAGCAGCCAGGCGGATGCTTAGTGCGGTTCGAAATTACCAGTGATCGACCAAAAGCGAACCCGTCCGCACGTTTACAAGATCGGACCACGGGATTTCAACACGGGTTTTGAAGCCGCCTGAACAGCCTGTTGGAGGCGAAAAAATCGGTTTATAAAGAGCGCATCCAAGCGTGATCACGCTCGATACCGTCTTTAAAAGCTGTCCCCAACGATTAAGTCGCGCTGAAAAGTTGCTCTTGTGACCTTCGGCCGTTTGGTGCCGGAACTCGACGGACTTGAACTTATTCGGAAACCAAGTCGGTTCCGCCGAAAAACAAACCGGCACTGTCAATTTCGAAGAACGTTCGACAAACTGTGCGTTCCGTCTGAAGGTGATCGAAGCCGATGATACTCGCTGCATCAGTTTTGTCCCTTGAGCGGCAAGCGGACAGTTTTGTACGATTTCCGTGCGCGCGGCAGCCGCTGAGACACCTAAATCTGCTTTCGATTCGATGGATGATCGGTGTATGGTTCCATTTGATTTCCTAAAGCTCCATTGTGTTGGTTAATTGAGGTTTCGATGAGAAAGAATAATATCCGAAATATCGCCATTATCGCTCATGTGGATCACGGGAAAACGACTTTGGTCGACGGCATGCTGAAGCAAAGCGGCATTTTCCGCGACAATCAGCAGGTCGTCGAAAGGGTTATGGATTCGATGGATTTGGAGCGCGAGCGCGGCATCACCATTATGGCCAAGAATACGGCCGTGCTTTTCAACGGCGTCAAGATCAACATCGTCGATACCCCCGGGCATGCGGATTTCGGAGGCGAAGTGGAACGCAGCCTCAATCTGGTCGACGGCGCTTTGCTTCTGGTCGATGCCGCCGAAGGGCCTTTGCCGCAGACCCGCTTTGTGGTCAAGAAGGCGCTGGCGAGACGGCTGCCGATCATTCTGGTGGTGAACAAGATCGACCGCAGCGACGCCCGCATTCAGGAGGTGGTCAACCAAGTCTATGATCTCTTTATCGACCTCGATGCCGATGAACACCAGATCGATTTCCCCATACTATACACCAATGCCAAGAAAGGCATTGCCCACCGATCGCTCGATGACGGCTCGACCTCGCTGCGTCCGCTTTTCGAAACCATTCTTTCCCATATTCCAGGGCCGGAAGCCGATGATCAGGCGCCGACGCAGTTTTTGATCACCAATCTCGATTACGACCCTTACGTCGGCCAGATCGCCGTGGGCCGCTTGTGGAACGGTTTGCTGGAGAAGAACACGCTCTATTCGCTTTGCGCGGAGAACGGCGTCGTGCCCAACGTCAAGTTTTCCGCGCTCTATACCTTTCAGAACCTTGACCGAAAGGCCGTTGATCGAGTGGAAGCGGGAGACATTGCCGCCGTTGCCGGGGTTCCGGGCATACGCATCGGCGACACCATTGCCGCAGGCGAAGATCCGCAGCCGCTGCCGCGCATCAAGGTCGACGAGCCGACGCTGTCGATGATTTTTTATGTGAACAGCAGTCCCTTTGCGGGACAGGAAGGCAAATTCCTCACGTCCCGTCACTTGCGCGAGCGCCTCGAGCGCGAGACGCTCGGAAACGTGGCCGTCGAATTGGAAGAGACCGACCGTCCCGACGCCTTTAAGGTCAAAGGCCGCGGAGAGCTGCAGATGGCGGTGTTGATCGAAACCATGCGGCGCGAGGGCTATGAGTTCATGGTTTCCAAGCCGCATGTGATCACCAAAGAAATCAACGGCACCCTTTGCGAACCGGTGGAGCACGTTTTCATCGACGTGCCGGAGGAATATGTCGGCGTGGTGACGCAAAAGCTGTCGAGCCGCAAAGGCCGCATGGTCAACATGCTGAACCGAGGCCACGGTCGAGTCAACATCGAATTCATCATTCCTTCGCGCGGGCTCATCGGCTTCCGCAGCCATTTTCTCACGGATACAAAAGGTTCCGGCGTCCTCAACTCCATTTTCCACGGCTACGAGCCTTGGTTCGGCCCCATTCCGCAACGGCAGAGCGGGGCATTGGTTGCCGACCGCCCCGGAAGGGTCACGGGTTATGCCTCCTTTGCTATGGTCGATCGAGGAGAGCTTTTCGTTGAGCCGGGTACACCGGTCTATGAGGGCATGATCATCGGCGAGCGCAACCGCAGCGGCGATTTGGACGTCAACATTACGCGCGAGAAAAAGCTCACCAATATGCGCAGTTCCACCTCGGACGTGACGGTTACCCTGCGGCCGCCGCGCATGCTGTCGCTGGACCAATGTATCGAATTTATCGCCGAAGACGAGCTGGTCGAAGTGACGCCGCAAAGCATTCGGCTGGCCAAAATCGAGCGCGACAAAAGCAAGCGGGCGCTGATGCAAAAGCGTGAGAAATGGGGGGAATAGGACGAACGCCGCTTTTTCAGAAACGAGATCGGCGCCCTTTTACCGGGCGCCGATTTTTTATTATCGAAACCGAAGGAAGCTGTTTAAAGGAATATCATTTATTCGAGCGGAAGAATTAAGTTGACGAAACGGCGCCGCAGATCAACCGCGGATCATGGTCAGCAGCATTTTGAAACGTTCCACGGCCGTCACGGCGTGGGGGATGTTCGCCGGCATGATGATAAAGTCTCCTGCAGAAAGGCGGTAGGGCTTTCCGCCGATCACCACTTCGGCCGTTCCGTCCAGAATCTGAACGGCGGCGTCGAACGGTGCCGTATGCTCGCTGAGCGCCTGTCCTTTGTCGAAAGCAAAGAGCGTGACAGTGCCCGCCGGCGATTTGAGCAAAGTTTGACTGACCACTGATCGAGCTTGATAATCTGCGGCATCGTTCAGCTTGACGACGGTCGGTTCGGGGGTGTTCATATTGTCCTCCTTGAGGTTAAAAGTGACTCAACCTTGACAATATACGCTGATCCCGTTTCCGTCGTCTTGATGTATATCAAGGATAAGGTTTTCCGGCAGCCTCGAACTCCCGTTGCCTCAACGGCGCGAGGCTGCCGGACGAAGGGGGAGATTCTTTTTTAAGAAAAGGGGCTTTAAAAGTCTTCCGATTTGATAATGATCGCCGAGATCCGGTCGTTCTGCATGACAAAGATGATTCCCGAATTGTAAATCCATTGAGCGCCGGCGGTCTGCGAAGGCGGCCCGTAGAAGGCAATGACCTCGGCGGCGGTGCTGCCGATTCCCAAACCCTCCTCGGTCATGCCGTCGTACGGTTCGTGAACCTCAATATAGCCCACTTTGCCGCTGCCGAAAAGAATCATCGAGTTGGTTTTGACGGCAAAATGGAGCCCCAGCTCATCATAGGTAAAGTGGTGGATAAAGACCGTTTTCTGCGGTCGGTCGTACCAGTTGCGGTCCGGCGTGCCGAGACGGTTCTGCACCATAGTGTAAGAGTCGCCCAAGCTGATGTTTGCTGCGCCGACGCCGGGATAGATTTCCACTTCGCGTTCATAGTTCAGGTAGACTTTAACGGTAGCGTCGCCGCCGTTGGAAGTCACCCGAAATTGCCCCTCGTACGAGCCGTAACTAAGGTTCTTGATTCGTGCCCGCAGCGGCACACCCTCCGGTCTGCCGAAAACGCTGCCGCTGAGCTGAGTGCCCTGCAGCCACTCGGGAAGCGATTCGATCTGCCACTTCAGTTCGCCGCCGCCGGCGTTGCTTAGGATCAGTGACGTATAGAGATAATGGCGGTCAAAATTCAGGGTCGGCGTTTCCACCTTCAGCGCAGGGGGTGAATAGCTGAGGCGAACGGTGACCTCGGCGTCGCCGCCGTTGGAAGTGATCTTGATCACGCCGACATATTCACCGTAGGTGAGCTGGGAAAAATCGGTGGTCAGCCGCACCGACAAAGTGTCGTCGATGACCGCGCCGGAAAACGAGGACAGTTTGATCCAATTCGGCCACTCGGTTATCGACCATTTCAGCACACCGCCGCCTGCGTTGGCGATGCGAAGAATGTCGTATCGGGGCGTACCGGTCAGAATCATCTCTTCGGCGTTCACGGCAAGCTTCGGATCGACATCCTTCTTTGATGCCGTGGGATTATCGCAGGCCAGGAACAAAAGCGTAAAGCCTAAAAGGAAGATGCGTTTCATGGCGAAACCCTCCGCTTTTTGAGGGGTTAACGCTCGACGAGCCAAAAAGTTCAATTCGTCGGCCGACGCCGCGTCAACAGCGTCGGCCGAGGCCGGTCAATTCAGGCGAAGGCCGACATAGAAGCGTCGCCCCACGGTCGGTCCCCAAATCAGCGACGAGTCGAAATAGGGGCTGAAGGGTTCGTTCCACGCCAAGATCGGCGGGCGCTCCAGGTGATTCGTCGGCTTTAACACGCATGCAGCAACTCGGTGATCTTGAAGCTCCATGTCGTTTTGGCGCAAACCGGCACCTCGTTCGGCAAATAATGCTCCGCGCCGCTGCCGACGAGGATGGCAGGTGTGTTTTTTCGAATGAGAACGATAGCTAAAGCAAAGGGCTGGGGCCGTCTTAGAATCTTTAATGATCGTCCGGTCGTTGCGACCTTCACACAGGGAGATCGTCGGTTCGAGTGCGCTATTTAATCCTACAGGCAAAAGATTTAAATTTTTCCGAGATTTCTGCGTTTCGGGGCATAGTATTCGAACGAATCCCATTCCCGGCCGCCGCCTGCAGCTCGCGGGTCGCCTGTCGCAGCCAGTTCTACTATCATTTGATTTGCCAACCGCCGTTTGACCTCTGAAAACCGCGCATCATCCGCCGCGTTATGCTGCTCATCGGGATCGTTTTTTAGGTCGTAAAGCTCCTCCGCCGGTCGTTTTTCTACGGCCGACTGCCAAAGCCTCTTCGTCGATTCATCGGCATGATTCATCATGTAGCTTTTAGTCGGGCCGTCGTCTATGTCGCCGAAGGGACTCGGCGGATCGTGGTCCTCACTTCCTTCGGGGTCTCCGGACGGCCAACGGCTTGGTTCGAAGTTACGGATGTAAAGAAAGTCCTTCGTGCGTAGAGCCCTACAAGGATAGCCCAGTCCGCCGCGGCGCACCCAGGCGTGACGCTCTCTGCCGATGAGCAAGTGATCGCGGTGGTTATTACGTTTTCCCCAAAGGAGGGGGAGAAGAGAGCGTCCGGTCATTTCGGCGGGAACGGGTACGGCCGCTGCCTGAAGAAAGGTCGGTGCAAGGTCGATCTGGCTGATCAAGTCGTCAACGATGACGCCGCCTTTGATTCGGTTACCCCACCGCAGCGCCAACGGCACGTGCGTTCCCCATTTATAGAGGTTCGCTTTGGCGCGTGGAAAGGGCATGCCGTTATCCGATGTAACGACGATCAGCGTGTTTTCCAATTCGCCGCGCTTCTCCAAAAGCGTCAACATTTTTCCCATGTGCGCATCGAATTGCTCGATTTCGACATAATAGTCCAGGATGTCGCCGCGTACCTCGTCGGCATCGGGGAAAATCGCCGGCACCTGCACGTTCGCCGGATTCTTGCCCGCAGCCGCGCCCATGCCGCGCTCGTAGGGCCGATGCGGTTCGATGCCGCCGTACCAAAAGCAGAAGGGCTGATCAGCCGGAGTCTCATCGAGAAAAGCGGCGAAATTGGCGGCGTAATCGACCGGGTGCATCCCGTAGGGCGGTTGGTAACGCAGGCGGTTGTACTCGGGTCCGGCGGGATTGCGCATGCGGCCGGCGTCGGCAAGATCTCCCGGCCCCCAGCCTTTGCCGGTAAATCCGACGCGGTAACCGGCGGCCTCCAAGATATCTGGATAGACCTGAAAGCGTGGAGGAAGGAGGCTCCACAGGTTCACGCCCTCTGCCAATTGCCAGGGATATTTGCCGGTCAGTATCGCTCCACGAGACGGTGTGCAGCTCGGCGCGGCAACGTGGCAGTGGGTAAAAAGAACGCCCTCGCGTGCCACTCGGTCGAAGGCAGGTGTATACACTTCGGTCGCCCCAGCAATGGAAGCATGAGGCCAGGACCAATCATCGGCAACAGCGAACAAGATGTTGGGTCGCCTTGTCTTCATGCAGAAAGGAGCCTGTAGTCCAAAGGCCGCGGCCGCCGATGCGCTTTTCAGAAACCTCCTTCGAGAGGTAGCCATAGTTACCTGATGATACCTAGCAAATCATCAAATAGTGCAGCAGGAAATGTGCAACAGGCGCACCAGTCTATGCCTGCCCGCATTGGATAAATCTGTTGCGGAATTATGAAAAAATATTATAGTAAAATCAAGAAGTTTTTTCAATACCATTTTCAAACAGGAGGCGGTAAATGAAAAGAGTCGTTCCTGCACTGTGCCTTTGGTTCATCGTTTCGAACAGCAACGGACAGGTTCAGCAGTACGATCTATTCGAAGCCGATGTTTACAGTGATTCTGTTTTCGAAAACCCCTTCACTGATGTCGAACTGAAGGTTTATTTGATCAAACCCGACGGTACCTCTGCAGAGTTTTGGGGTTTTTATCGATGCGGAAATCGTTGGTCGTTCCGATGGATGCCCGATAAGGTCGGTAGGTGGCAATGGCATGCCCGTTTTACCAGCGGAAGAGGCGAGGCGTCCGGCGCTTTTTATTGTATCCCCGGCGACATCCCGGGCCTGATCGGCGCTTATACTAAAAACCCGATCTGGTTCGCCTTTGCCGGAAACAAGCCGGTGTTGCTGCGAAGCCTGCATGTCGGCGACTGTTTTTTTGCCGATGAGCCGAACACCATGGATCCCGAGAAAAAATGGAGTTCGGCACTTCGCCGAGAATTCCTCGACTGGGCGCAGGCGCAAGGTTACAATATGCTTTCCATCGGCAGCCACCTATTGAATCGGCGAGAAAACGACCGCGGACAGGGGTGGAACACGCCGAAGCTGTGGAATGCCCGAACGGGACGGCCGAATCCTGCTGAATACGACCGCATGGAAGCCGTGCTCGACGATCTGGCGGCGCGTCGAATGATCGTCTATCCGTTCGCCGGTTTTTTCGGCAAGAGCGCCGACTGGCCCGTTGATTCCACCCTGCGAAGGATCTATCTTAAATATACGCTGGCGCGGCTGGCACCTTATTGGAACCTCTTGTTTCTGGTCGCCGGGCCGGAACCGCTCCATACCGAGACCGGTAATTCTTATCAGAACGCCATGGCCTACGACGACATCAACCGCTGGGGCAATCTCATTGCCCGGCTCGACCCGTTCGGCCATCTGCTGTCCGTGCACAATCGCACGGAGGCTTCAGAAGAGGGCGATCCGTTCAAAAATCAAGCGTGGTATACCTTCAGCACCATCCAAGGGCCGAAGACCCTCGACCGCCGGCTGTTGGCCGAAAAGACTTTGATGAACCTGCATCCCGCTAAACCCTACTATGCGCAGGAAACGTTGTGGGCGGGCAATATTTGGCATCCGGATTACGGGCTGGAGGATTTGCGCAAAAATGCCGTGGTGCTTAATATGTGCGCAGCAACGATCAACTTTGCCGACAATGACGGCAACAGCTCAACCGGTTTCTCCGGCCTGCCGCTGCTCGAACGCCGTGTACAGGAAAAACATGAGATCATGAAGCGTGTATGGGATTTCTTCGATTCACTGCCGTTTTTCGAGATGAAGCCTGCACCGCAGTGCGTCGATCGGGGATTTTGTCTGGCGAAAAAAGACTCCTTGATGCTTGTTTACCTGGACGAAGACGGCGCCTTTCGAATTCTGCAGGGGAAGGGCAGATACCAACTTGAATGGATTCATGCTGAAAAAACCGAACAGCGCCTCGACTGCGGCACCGTCGAAGTCGACCGGCCGTTGAAGGCTCCCGCAAACGGCGATTGGTTCGCTTGGTTGGTACGGTCGGAGTAGAACGGCACGCCTGGCTATGGGGTTTGCCGCAGACCGGCGCCGAGTTTCGAGCTGTGGTCGAAGCACGGCACTTGCAACTCCCCAGTCTGCGGCAAAAGCTTCAAGCTCAGTTCAGGCGAAGGCCGACATAGAAGCGTCGCCCCACGGTCGGCCCCCAAATCAGCGACGAGTCGAAATAGGGGCTGAAGGGTTCGCTCCACGCCAAGATCGGCCG
>FWPV01000414.1_pt1 | contig 130075 bp, 127 predicted proteins | sample 2228371 | NCBI WGS metagenome assembly FWPV01 (sample SAMEA103939776, study PRJEB20133) | metagenome | reverse complement strand
GAGTTTTCTTAAAAGCTCATCGAGGAGCGCAGGGTTGTCGAGCTCTCTGTGTCCTTTTATATACCTGCGGAGAAAGTCGATGTGTCCAAAGAAACCCGGTCCGGTCAGCCCCTTTATAGCCTCCAGAGACTCTTCGAGATAGAGTGTCCAGATGTTGTCGATCTCCAGGTCATTGATTCCCGGTATTGAATGAACGGAGTAGATGAAGTAATCGAACTCTCCGTCGGGCGGAGTGTTGTAGGAAGAACCAATACCGACCTCCAGTCCGCTCAAAACCTTGATCGGAGAATTACTTTTCAGAAGCGAGAGGTTTTCCAGATACCCGGCTGGGTCTCTAAGTCTGAAGCTGTAGGGAAAGGAAGTATCGAGATCGTCGTGGTCGGATATACCGATCACCAGTAGATTCTTTTCGATAGCTTTTTCGACTATCTCGTTCTGGGTCGCATTACTGTCGGGGGAGAAATTGCTGTGGTTGTGAAGATCAATCATGAATGCCTCCGATGAGACCGCCACTCCGGGATTTCATACTCTCAGTATCTCTTCCAGATCCCTCTTTATAGACTCTTCGATCCTTTTTTTAAAGGCGATCGCCACCAGTGGAACGGTTCCCGAAAGCGTAACGGTGGTGTCTTTTATCTCGAGAGTTCCTTCTGTTTTCACCCCCATCGCGGCAAGTTTGAACAGGAGGGTGTTGTCTTTCCAGGTCGATTCTAGCGTGAATTTGCCTTCGTACTGCTCCATGAGTTCCCCCATTTTCTCTTCCAATCTTCTCCTGGCCTCGGAGAGTCCAAGTTTGTGAACGACATGAACACGTAGCTCTTTCAAACAGATCACCTCGAACAATTCTACTCGAAAAATGAACTTAAGGTATGTATATTTTCTCATGGTAAAATTTTTTCAGGAGGTTTTCCTATGAAAAAGCTTTACGTGGTTGTTGATACAGAGACAACCGGGTCGAAACCGCTAGAAGGCGATAGGATTCTCGAGATAGCGGCCATACCTGTTTATGGTGGCAAGATAATGCATAACCTGGCCTTTCAGGCCTTGGTCAACCCTCTCGTGGTTATACCGGCCCAGATAACGGGTATCCACGGTTTGAGAAACGAAGACGTCTCTGAAGAACCCCCCATGGCCGAGGTCTTTCCTAAGTTCAAGGATTATATAGGAACATCGGTGTTGGTGGGTCATAATATAGTCAACGATATGACTTTTTTTGATATTGCATCTAAGGAAACCGGTCTTATGCCGCTTTCAAACAATTACATTGACACCATAGAACTCGCCCACGAGGCCTTCGAAGATGGTCCTTTCAATCTCTACGGACTGGCCAGAAGATTGAGGATACGTGACGTTCCCACTCACAGGGCGATGGACGACGCCCGCGTAACCGCCAAAGTCTTCTTGGCACTTGCCAGATACCTGGGAGGGCTTTCGGAAGTGGGCAAGTTTGTGAAGAAGTGGAGGGGTTGATATGGTCAAGGACTTCGTTTTAGATACAAATGTTCTGGTTCATGATCCATACTGTTTCATGAACTTCGAAGATAACAATATCATCATTCCCTTCCCCGTTCTCGAGGAGATCGACAAATTGAAGAAGAACGCTGGATCGGTGGGTCAGAATGCCAGGAAAGTGAGCAGATATCTCGATTCGCTGAGAGAGAAGGGCAGTCTCGTGGAGGGGATAAAAACGGAATCGGGCGGCATGATACGTATAGTCGTTTTCAACGAGTTCAAAAGTAAATTGCCTCCCTTCGCGTCGAACGGCTACAAAGACAACGCCATTTTGCTTTACACCATGGAGCTAGTTGACAGCGAGAAGTTTTCAGTCGTACTTGTGAGCAAAGATATAAACATGCGCGTCAAGGCCGACATACTTGGCTTAAAAGCCGAAGATTACCTTCACGATAGAGTCGAGATAGACGATCGGCTTTCCGGTGTCGAGACAGTGCGAGATCCCGGACTGATGGAAAGGTTCCTCTTGGAGGAAGGTCTCCCCGCCGGAGAGGTCAAGGAAGGCCTGGAGGCCAACGAATTCGTAGATTTCGGAGATGGTGTCGTAGGAAGAGTCTCACCCGACAGGAAAAACGTGGTGCCTTTGAGACTGGATATGGAGAGCTCCAGCTGGGGTATCAAGCCGAGAAACCTCGAGCAGTTGATGGCCATGGAGCTTCTTCTGGACGACGATATAAAAATTGTTTTCATACCCGGCATGGCCGGAACGGGCAAAACGCTGATTTCTCTGGCCTGCGGGCTCAGGAAGGTTATCGATGAGAAACGTTACGAGAGACTACTGGTGGCCAGACCGGTAATCCCCATGGGTCAGGATATAGGATACCTTCCCGGATCAATGGAAGAGAAAATGAGCCCCTGGATGACGCCGATAATCGACAACCTGCATATCCTTTTCGGTAACAGGCGCATGGATCTCGAAGCCTTCATGAAGAAGGGAGAACAACTCCAGGTTGAGGTCTTGAGTTACATAAGGGGTCGTTCTATACCGAACCAGTACTTCATAATCGATGAGGCGCAGAATCTCTCGCCTCACGAAATAAAGACTATAATTACAAGAGTGGGGGAAAACACGAAAATCGTCCTGATAGGAGATCCCTACCAGATAGATAACTCTTATCTCGACGCTTTCAGCAACGGTTTGACATACGCGGCTTCGAGGATGGTGGACAGACCCATCGCCGGGCACATAACTCTGACAAGGGGCGAAAGGTCCGAGTTGGCCAGTCTGGCTGCCGAACTTCTCTAGTAGAGGTGTTCAGTCTGTCAACGACCCCACGGCAAAAGCCGTGAGCTAGTAGCTCTTGTTGACTAGCCTAAGTGTTTCGAGCACTACGTTACCGGCAAATGTATAGGCACCGTAGGATGCGTTCCCAAGTCTTACGCTCTGCGGTTAGTGGTTAAACAGTTCTGATGGGTAGGAACAGTGCTGCTAACGAGAAACTGTCGGATAACATTGGCGATGGGAGAATTACTCCGTAAGGAGGCAGACTATATGTTAGTCTACGTTATTAACAGGCACGGGAAACCGCTAATGCCGTGTAAACCGCAGAAGGCACGGAAGCTATTGAAAGAACAGAAGGCTAAAGTAATTAAAAGAACGCCATTCACCATTCAGTATTATGTGAAAGGAGGGAAGCGTCATTCCTCACCGGGCTGAAGCACGGTGTCTCCTGACGCTATTTAGATGAACGAAGGACCCAGGGAGTACGATCTCTTCGTAAGGATAAGACCGGTGGACATTCACGTCCTCTGCTACATAGCCGAGGCTGAAGACAACCTCCTAAACATAAGGCACGTGACCGACGACGGTTTTCTAAAGATAATCGTTCCGGCCGACCTGCTGGAGGAGGCAATGAATTTTCTGGAGAGTATAAAGAAGAAAATCGATCTTGAAGTGGTGGAAATACGTGAGAATCCTGGACATACTTGATAACGCCGTTCCCAAAGAAAAGGCAGAGAACGTGAGGGAGATCGACTACAACCGGCTCCAGCGACTTGGATACAACACCATTCTCTTCGACTACGACAATACCATCGCCGTCTGGCGCGAACCTTTCGATATGAGAAATAAGGAAGTGATAGACCGCCTGATACAGTCGGGCATGAAAGTCGGAGTGGTGACCAACGGACCGCAATCGAGGGTCAGAAATCTCAAAGAGATCTTCGGCAATCAGCTCAAGGTTTACCATTCGATGAGAAAACCTGGTACCAAAGAGCTGAGAAGGGTTCTGAGCGAGATGAAATCTAAACCGGAAAAAACCGTTATAATCGGAGATCTCTTCTTCACTGACATAATAGCTGGCAACCGTATGGGAATGTACTCGATCTTGGTATCGCCTATCGTGGATATCTCCCAGAAGTGGTACAAACGAGTGATGGCAAGAATCTCCATTGGTGTGTACCTCCTTTTCTTTTTCACTGTAGGGTGGATTTTCAGGATAAACCGCCTGGCTACGCCCCACAGATTCGCCAATAACGTTATGGACATAGACTTCGATTCTCTGAAGGAATCGGGTTACAGGCTGATTCTCTTCGACTTCGACAACACTCTGGAAGAATGGGGTGCCAGTACCGTCTCAAGGGAAAAGAAGCTTCTGCTAAGCAGGATAGAGAGACTGGGTATGAATATCGTGCTTGTATCCAACGGAAAGAAAGGCCGCCTTGGCAAGATAGACGACGAGCTTGCGACGATAAAGGTTCTCAGCAGGGCCAGAAAACCGTTGACTTTTAAGGCGAAGAAAGTGTTGAAGGATCTGGAGATTCCCCCCTACCAGACGATCGTGGTAGGTGACCAGCTGTTCACGGATATAATCATGGGCAACCTACTGGGAGCCTATACCATAAAGACCGAACCTCTCAGCGAGAGAGAGTTTTTCTGGACCAGACTGGTTAGGAGAGTGGAAAGGATGCTTCTCAAAAAAATGAAGAGACACCCGAACGTCGAGGTTATGGACAGATGAAGTGCAAAGGTTGCGGCGTTGAACTCCAGACGGTCGATGAAACCGTTCCGGGCTACATATCCGAAAGGGTTCTGAACGAAAGGTTGAGTGACGGCAGACCGGTACTCTGTAAACGCTGTTTCTCTATGAAGCATTACGGAAGACTCGATGCGCAGGACAATCCCGTTCACTCGCTCGAGAATTTGAAGGTGTATTTGAAAACGGCCGGAGACATACTGTATGTGATAGATCTTTCGGATTTCAACGGGACATTCCGCGGAGATATCCTCTCGCTTCTTACCGGTCACAGAGTACACTACGTACTGAATAAAGTTGATCTCCTTCCCCTCGAGGTGAAGATCGAAGAGATAAAGGTTTGGGCCGTTGAAACGTTGAAGGCGCCCGAAAGAAGGATAAAACTCGTCTCGTCCCTGAACGGATACGGTGTCGATTCTCTCTTCACTTACTTGAAAGAGAGCGGGGAAAATTACACCGCCATCGGCGTGACCAACGTGGGCAAGTCTTCGTTGCTGAACGCTCTCGCCCGCTCGAACGAGATAACGGTAAGCCGTTTTCCCGGAACGACCTTGGAAGTCACCCCGAAACGCCTGGAGAGGGCTGGAATAACCGTCTACGATACTCCCGGCGTTTTTACGGGCGACAGGGTGAGCGATCTTTTGAGCGTCTCCGATCAGAGCGTTCTTCTACCGCGTAAGAAGCTTGAACGTTACACGGTGCAGTTTCACAGCGAACGGACGGTCTTCGCCGGAGGATTCGTAAGGATAGACGCGGTCAACAACAGCGATCCGGTTGGTATCTTTCATCTCTTCATGCCTGAAAGCGTATCGATCCACGAGACGAATTCCTCTATTGCCGATGCACAGTGGGACTCGTGGTTCGGGAATTTCCTGAAGCCACCCTTCAACGGTTTGGCGAGGTCAGCGCTGGCGTGGAAGAGAGAGCAATACTCCCTGAAAACCGGTCAGGAGTTACACGTGAACGGTCAGGGGTGGATAAATATAGCAAAAGGTCCCGTGAGCTTATCTATAACGTTACCGGAAAGTGTTAGATTAACAGTCAGAAAGGGCCTAGTAGGTCCAACGAAATTCAAGAGATAGAAAGAATCCTGGAGGTGTTTTTGTGAAATTAAAAGAACCTGCAATAAAGGCCGGCGTTTCAAATCGACATATCCATCTAAGCGCGGAGGACATCGAGCTCCTCTTCGGAAAGGGCCACCAGTTGACTCCAATCAAGGATCTGGGCCAACCCGGGCAGTTCGCATGCGATGAAAAAGTCATAATAGTAGGACCAAAAGGTTCATTGACTGGAATCAGAGTGCTGGGACCGGCAAGGAAGGCTACACAGATCGAAGTATCGAGAACCGATGCCTTCATGCTCGGTATAAAACCCCCCATAAAAGATTCCGGTGACCACGAGAACACGGTTGGACTGACGGTTGTAGGACCGAGGGGAACGATCGTGTTGAAGTCGGGGGTGATGCTTGCCAAAAGGCATATTCACATGACTCCGGAGGATTCCCTTGTGTACGGCGTCAAGGACAAAGACATCGTGATGGTCTATTGTAAGGGTGACGGTACCAGAAAAACGATCTTCGACGATGTTTTAATAAGGGTTCACCCAACGTATGCCCTCGAGTTCCACGTCGATGTCGATGAGGCCAACGCCGCAATACTGAACAACAACGATCCTGTTTACATAATAGAGGAGCTTTAGTGATCCACATCGGTACGAGCGGTTACTCTTTTCCGGACTGGGTAGGAACAGCCTATCCAAAAGGACTCGTACCGTCGCAAATGCTGAGGTATTACCACAATGTGTGGAAATTCAATGCCGTCGAGCTGAATTTCACTTACTACCGGATGCCCTCCTACAAAACCATAGCCGGTATATTACGACAGATCGCCGGAGAGATGGTCTTCTCGGTCAAAGCACCGGGTAAGATCACGCACGAGTTTTGGAAGGCTCCTTCGGCCGATCTAATGGAGCTAGCCGTCGGTTTTCTGGATGTACTCACTCCAATGAGAGAGGAAGGTAGGCTTGGACCGATACTCTTTCAATTCCCCTGGTCTTTCAAGAGGAATGAAGATAACATAGCCTATCTGGAGAGATTATCGAAGGTTTTTGACGCAGGCGAAAATCGGCTCGTAGTTGAGTTCAGACACGATAGCTGGGCCGTGGAAGAGAGCTTCGAACTCCTCGAGAAGATCGACATCGTCCCAGCGGTGGTTGATGAACCATCTATAGCCGGCTTATTCCCTTATCTGCCAAGACAGGGAAGGAACGTCGCATATTTTCGGTTCCACGGAAGGAATCCCGGCTGGTTCGAAAGCGAGGGGAGTGAAAGATACAACTACAACTATTCCGAGGACGACCTGAGAAGTTTTGCCCTGGATGTGCTAGAATTTCATGGGCATGGACTGGAAGTGTTCGTGTTTTTCAACAATTGTCATCTGGGGAGAGCGGTCCACAATGCACTGCGCTTCAGAGACATGATAGGAGGTGCCTGAATTACCGATGACATTCCCTGATTACGTAAATATGGTTCTCAAGATGATCGCCGAAGGAAACGAGAATCACGAGATTTTCGAACAGCTGCAGAAGCTAGGTCTTAGGGAAGGCGAAATCACAGAGGTTTACAACGCTGTCATCGGCATGATTAGCTCAGGTCCTGAATCTACAGAATTGATTATCGATGAACTGTACGATCCCAGAAGAAGGGTATTTCTGGAAGAGGAACTGGAAGCTATAAAAGCCGTTCCGGGTTTGTATAAAGCTCTAATCTGGGGTGAGATAACCCCGGGAGATTTCGAAAGAACTCTCAGCGACTTTTCCTCCGGTAATTGAAAAACCCGCCCTTGAAGGCGGGTTTTTTATGAGATCCACCTGGCGAGCGGTATGAAGTATCTTTCGGGAAGGTGATCGGGGTTGGGAACGACTCTGATCGTGTAGGCAAGCTTACCCTCCTCCGGAATGGTGAACTTCCCACCGTAGATATACTCACCGTGTACATCTTCCTTTATTAGACTCATTGGATAAAGCTTGAAATTGATCATCTCGCCGTTATCGTCCATTCTCGCCACGAAAATCTCGACCAGAACTTCGTTAGGATCCATCGTCCCGAGATAGACGTTGGCCGAGAGCGATATCTCCTGTCCTACCTTTATCGATCTGGTCGTGGATTCGACCTGTATGTTCGGCTTTATCCTGATGGCGTTCCAGCTAGCGCTGAACTTCTCTTTCCAGCCAGAAACGTTCCTTGCGAGTCTAAAGTCGTTCTTCTGAACTTCGTCGAAGAGATCGATCACCGGGAAATAAAGCTTCTCTGCGTAATCGGCCAGCATTCTCTGCGTGTTGAATCTCTTACCAATCTCCTTTATCGAGTCTTTCATCTTCTGGGCCCATTCCACTGCCGTTCCGTTATCATCCCTCGAGTAGTAGAGCGGAACGATCTCCTTCTCTAGCGTACTGTATATAGAAACTGAATCTATGCGGTCTTGAAGCTCGTTGTCCTGGTAATCCCTATTGTCGCCGATAGCCCAACCGTTGTTTCCATCATAACCTTCTACCCACCAGCCGTCCATTACACTGAAGTTGAGGACGCCGTTCATGCCGGCCTTCTCTCCGCTCGTTCCACTGGCTTCGTGGGGTCTCCGGGGTGTGTTAAGCCATATATCTACCCCGCTTACCAGATGGCGCGCAATGTTCATATCGTAGTTCTCGACGATGATGATTCTGTTCTTGAATTCGGGAGTCCTGGAGATCTCGTACAGCTTTCTTATTAGCTCCTTGCCAGGGTCGTCTGCCGGATGTGCTTTGCCAGCAAAAACGAACTGTACAGGCCTCTCGGAGCTGGAGATAATAGACTTCAGCCTATTGATGTCCTTGAATATTAGGGTTGCCCTCTTATAGGTTGCGAAACGCCTGGCGAAGCCGATAGTGAGAACGTCCTCGGGCAGTATCTCATCGACCTCCATCAAATCTTCGATAGTCTCTCCCAGCCTTCTACGCTGTCTCTTCAGTCTTGTTTGAAGAAAACTCTTTGTTCGGGATTTCAGGGCCAGGTGAAGCTGCCAGATTTCCTCGGGCGGTATATCATCCACCCTTTCCCAGACTTCCGGATCGTCCACCCTTTCGTGCCAGTCTCCCGGCAGATAACGATCGAGTAGCTTGACCATCGAAGAGTTCAACCAGGTCCATATATGCACGCCGTTGGTTACATGGGTTATGGGAACTTCTACGGCCGGTAGGTCTGGATAGATATGATTCCACAGATTCCGGCTAACTTTCCCGTGGAGTTCGCTTACGCCGTTGGAGGCTGCAGAGAGTTTTAGTGCGAGAACCGTCATACTGTAGTGCTGGCCGCCACCAGGAAACTTCTCCAGTCCGAGCTCCATGAACTCTTCCCGGCTTGTCTTCACCTTCTCCCAAAAAGCCCTGAAATACCGCTCGATTATCTCCAGATCGAAGATGTCGTTACCGGCGGGAACGGGGGTGTGCGTTGTGAAAACATTTCCAGACTTCACCAGTGTCGCTGCCGTTGCGAAATCCAGCCCTTTCCCCTGAACGTATTCTCTGATCCTCTCCAGAGAGAGAAAGGCAGCGTGGCCCTCGTTCATGTGCCAGAGCTCGGGATTGATACCCATAACTCTAAGAGCCCTTACACCGCCTATTCCCAGAAGTATCTCCTGTTTGAGCCGCATTTCTCTGTCGCCGCCGTAGAGGTTAGAGGTTATCTTCCTGTCTTCCACCTCGTTCTGCGGGATATCCGTATCCAGTAGAAAGAGAGCGGTCTTTCCGACCTGCACCCTCCAAATCTTGGCCCACAACTTCCTGCCGGGCAGATCGATATTTATATAAACCTCGTCACCGTTTTCGTCCAACGCCGGCACTACCGGGAAGTCCTCGAAGTCGTAGCGACTGTATATGTTCTGCTGCCAGCCGGATTCATCGATTCTCTGCTCGAAATAACCGTTCCTGTAAAGAAGGCCAACTGCGACGAAGTTGAGCCCCATGTCGCTGGCCGTCTTCAAGTGATCTCCCGCCAGTATCCCCAATCCACCAGAATATATTGGGAAGGATTCGTGAAAACCGTACTCAGCGCAAAAATAGGCGATACACCTGTCTCGACGGTCGGGATAGTTTCTCTCCAACCAGGTGTTTTTATTACCCATGTATTCGTCGAATTTTTTGAGAGTGTTCTCGTACATGGCCAGAAACTGTACATCATTTTCCAGTTCGTACAGCCTCTCTTGTTTTATCCTTCTGAGCAAACGAACTGGACTCCGTTTCTCCTGGTACCACATCTCCGGATCCGTATATTTGAACATCTCCTGCGCATCGTAATTCCAAGACCACCAGAGATTTCTGGCCAGCTCTTCAAGTCTGGCCAGTTTTTCAGGCAATCTGGGAACGGCCATCACTCTTTCGAGAAAGTACATACGATCAACCTCCAAATAACAGCTTCTAATTCCAATTATAAGGTATTTTCGGCGATCCTGCTCTTGGAACCCGCTTTTTCTCCGTCTGGCTCTCGATTATGGCCTTAAAGATCTTCTATCAATAGAAAGAAGGGAGCTCAGCTCCCTTCCTCTATCTCATATCTCATAAAAGTCTCTTAAGGTCTTTTACGGATACCTCTCTTCTTGTCGAGTCTTCTCTTAAAGGCGGAAATCTTCTCGCCGCTATCTCGCATGAATTTCGCCAGTTTCTTCTCGAAGTCTTGATTCGAAGGTCCTTCGTCTGATCCCTTGCTCTTCAGATCCTTGATCGAAAGTTCCCACTTCCCGTCCTTCGTTGTCCCCAGAACCTTCGCTTCGACTTTCTGGCCAACCTTGAGATAGTCCTCAATGTTCTTCACGTACTCTCTCGCCACTTTAGAAATGTGAATAAATCCTTCTTCTCCGCCTTCCAGAGTAACATAAGCTCCGAACTTCTTTACAGAAGCCACACTTCCCTCAACAACGGTACCCACTTTCACGCTCACATGACTAACCTCCATTTGACTCTATACTAGAGAAGGGCGCACGCGCCAGCTCTCAGTAATTGTCTCCGTATTTGTTTCTGAACTTCTGTACCCTTCCCTCGGTGTCAATGATCATCGAAGATGCGTCTCCGCGGTAGAAGGGATGGCAACTCGAGCAAAGGTCGATCTTGATGTTATCCTTAGTGGAGTAGAACTTATGTTCTGCACCGCAAGTACATTTGACTGAGATCAGCTTCATCTCCGGGTGCATTCCTTTTTTCATCGGGGCTTCACCTCTTTAAGTTGTAATTTGCACAGAACTCATTATATCATAGAGAGGAAAGTGTGTCAAAGACTTGAAGATGGCCATATTCTGAATAGAGGAGTTTTTTGCTTGGATACAGTGATAAGATCGAAAATAATAGATAATGTCTCATCGGAAGGATTCTACTCTTTCTACGGAAAGCGGAAAGATAGCCTGGAGAGGTTCGCAAAATTCCTCAAAAAGAATCCCCTTGAACGATCTGTTCTCGAAAAGTTGAAGAGAATTATCCCTGAGCTTTCCGGGCTCTCTTTCGAAGAGCTGGAGTTTGCCATAGACATTCTGCGAGAGAGGGACCGCTCTCTGCTCGAAAGAGTAGAGTATGTGAGTGGACTTGTGAATCTACCGGTGCGACCGGTTGGACATCTTCTTTTCATATTAGATCCGAGGAGTAATCCGCCGGTCAACGGCCTATTAAAGGGTGAGGTGGAGAGTCTTGAGGATTACGCCAAATGGATCGAAGAGACGGGTTCACTCCAGGAGATGGGCGTGATTAATTACATCATGTTGGAATCGGCCCTATGCTTCAAGAAAGAACCCGTCGAAGATCTCGGTATCAACGCGCGGATAAAAACGACGGATTTTACCAATCTCAAAGAATTAAGAATCCTGAGAGAAGAAGTACAGTCTCTCGATAGGGAGAACTTGAAGAGGCTGACGAGTGAGCTTAAGTCCGTTCACCCTTACGTCAGGTCGGTTCTCTTCTCTCGCTCTCACAGAGAGGTAGTGATAGACGGGAGCAACATAGTCTATTCCAGGCAGGATACTCCCGATCTAGCCAGGTTGGACGACCTCTTCGTAAATATGGCAAAGTCGAGGGTCGCACTCTTTCCATTTCGCGTGGTCTTCGATAGAAATATCGCTTACACCATCGGTGGTTTCCAGCAAGAACGGCTAGCAAGATGGCTTTCTCTGCCGCAGGTGGAGACTTACTCGCCTGCCGATGAGAAGATCATACGTCTTGCAAGACAGCACGACGCCGTAGTGATAACCTACGACAGGTACTTGGAACACGGCGTCGGAGATCTGATATTGCTCAGACCGGAGGAGATAGATGAAAACCTCGGAATTTGATTACTACCTACCCGAAGAGCTGATAGCGCAAAAACCCGTGGTACCCCGCGACAGCTCGAGGCTACTGGTAATCGACAGAGCCCGTGAATCGATCGATCACAGGTCGTTCAGGGAGATCATAGAGTATCTAAATCCCGGTGATACACTCGTGATGAACGACAGCAGGGTTATTCCGGCAAGATTGATCGGCCGCAAGGATACTGGAGCCTCCGTCGAGGCCCTCCTCATTGAAAAGATCGATCAGGGATTGTGGAAGGCAATAGTCAGGCCGGGAAACAAAGTGAAGAAGGGCAGCAGATTGATCTTTGGCAGTCTGGACTGCGAAGTCATAGAGCACTGTGACGATTCCAGCAGGCTGTTGGATTTCAAAGGTGCCAGGGACGATGAGATAAAACTCGTTGGTAGGCTGGCTATACCTCCTTATATTCACATCTATCCGGAGGATCCGGAGTCTTACCAGACAGTTTACTCGAAGAGGGAGGGATCGATAGCCTCTCCGACTGCCGGGCTACACTTTACACCCGAACTGCTCGCCAGTATAAGCGAGAAGGGTGTAGGTATAGAGTACGTAACACTACACGTCGGAATTGGAACTTTCAGACCTGTAAAGAGCGAAAGAATCGAAGAACACCAAATGCACGAGGAGTATTACACACTATCTTCCGAAACCGTCGAGGCCGTGAACCGTACCAAAGAAAGAAGCGGTAAAGTGGTGGCCGTAGGAACGACCACTGTCAGGACGCTCGAAAGCGTCGTATCCAAATATGGAAAACTGGTGGAAGACAGCGGTTCGACGGACATCTTCATCTATCCTCCCTACAGGTTCGGTGTAATCGACTCGCTCATAACTAACTTTCATCTACCGAAATCGACACTCCTTATGCTCGTGTCGGCCTTCGCCGGAAGGGAGCTTATCATGGAGGCCTACAGGGAAGCCATCGAAAAACGTTACAGATTCTTCTCCTTCGGAGATGCCTGCCTGATTCTGTGATAATGCTTATCTAAGATATATAAAGGTGTTATGTCAAATCACCCGGCTATAATATAAACTCCCGCCGTCAACATCTACACGGAAAAAAGGGTGTTGTATTAATCAACGATAGGATAAGCAATATCGACTTTTTCTACATGTTCAAAATGCTAAGAGGTACCATCCACTGGCTGGTCTTCATCCAGCAGCGGCGATATGAAATGTATCCAGAGCATTTTTATCAGTATCGCGAAGGGGACGGCGATTATAGCTCCGAACAGTCCGAAGAGCTGTCCTGCCACTACTATCATCAGAATTATCATGACCGGGTTTATCCTATTGTAGCCCTTCATGAATACCAGGAAGAGTATGAAAGCCGCCGCGTGAACTATCGTAAGGACAATTAATAGAATTATGACCAGCAGAATGTTCTGTGTTGAAACCGCCAGCAGTAAGAGCGGTATGAACTCCAGTGGTACCCCCACGATCGGTATGAGATTGGTAAAAGCGGCCCACAGACCCATCAACAGGCTGTACTTCAGCCCCATCGCTTTGATTGCTATTCCCACCACGATGCCCACTATGATCGCAACCAGAACTATGGATATAACGTACCTTTCCAGGTTCTTGTAAGTATCGGAGAGAAATTCGGTCGCGATCTTCCTGACCTTCTTCGGGTAGAGTTTGGGTACTATCTCCTTTATCGAGAGGAAGTAGTAACTGAGATAGATAGCCCCCACTATGGTGAAGAAAATCACCAACCCAGTACTGGTGATGAAACTGGGAACCTTCTCCAGAAGGCTTGGTAGAAATTCTCTGAGGATGTTCTGTACCTGAATCAGGAAGTTTCTGACACTTTCATACGTGGCCGCCTGCCTAACCGGATCGAGGTTCTTAGGCATGAAATAGGCTACCACTTCACGCCACAGTTCCTGCGACTGAACCTGCATAGCATTTGCCAGAAGCTCCTCCGATAACGTTGCCGCATTCGACGGGGAGAGATATCTAGAAGTCACCTCGTTCAATTCTTCGTAGCTAGCCTCTCTGGTCTGGTCACTACTCATGATCACTATGTAGTTTCCCTTTTCTCTGAGCCCCTCTTCGATGCTTTTCAACTCTTTCTCGAAGGACGATTCCATCGTGGGAACCGTCTTCATTATCTCGGCGTAGTAGCTCTTCAGATCCTTTGAAAGGAGCTCAAGAGAGCCCTTCTCTTCCTGTGTCAAACCGTTCACGAAATTTTCTTCCGAAAGGAGCCTGTCTATGTTGGTGTTCACCTCGAAGGAGGTTATCTTGGTCTCTTCAACTGAAGGGAAGAAATCGACGACGATGTTGTAAAACTTCGACGCTTCCTTTGCCAGCGGTGTTGTCAAAAAGACGATAAGCGTTATAAGCCCCACGAAGATTATCACCAGCCCAAAACCGAGGGAGAGAGACCGCTTTATTTTGAAGTATTTCTGAGCAAGTCTGGTCCAAGGTTCGAGAAGGAGAACCACCGTGAAAGTCGAGAAGACGATTACGGCCGTTCTGAGTGAAACAGAAAAGACTACAAGACCGATTATCAGGTATATCATAGTGAAAACGGCCGCGATGAAGCGTGGTTGTTTTACGATGTTTCGAAACACATCAAACCCCCTTCAAAGGAAGACGGAAAAGTCTCTCGATCTCTTCCCGGTTGTCCGTAATTCCCATTACGATCATGAGTTTTATCCTGGCCTTCATGGAAGATAGTTCCTGCGCGAATATAGCTCCGATATCGGCGAGGCTTTTTCCACCACCGATGTAACCGTAAACTCCAAGAACACGACCTTTGAAACACCTCGAGGTTATAATTACCGGCATACCCCTTTCCTCTATCAGATATTTTACTACGTGATAGACCTCAACCGGCACGTTACCCCTTCCAAAACTTTCGAGGACGACCCCTTTATATCCCAGTTCGGGCAGAGACTTCAATATCGAGCCATCGTCTCCGGTGAAGGTTTTGACAAGAGCTACTCTGTTTTCAATCCTTTCAACGTTGAAAGTTGCCCTCAGAAGAGGCTTCCTAAAAAAGATGACCGTGTCCTCATCCACTATCCCCAGCGGTCCGTGACCGGGTGAATCGAAAGTGGCCACATTGCTGGTATAGGTCTTGGTAACTTCTCGCGCGGCGTGTATCTCTTCATTGAGACAGACGGTAGTTCCCATGCCTATAGCCAAGGAGTTGAGAACGACCCTTACCGAAGCCAGGACGTTTCTGGGACCGTCCGTTCCCATCTCGTCTATATTTCTCATCGCTGCGGTGCAAACGACTGGTTTTTCGCTGTTTACGGTGAGATCCAGGAAGTACGCCGTCTCCTCAAGAGTGTCTGTTCCATGGGTTATCACGACGCCCGTTACATCGTCTCTGCTCAAGGTTTTATAAACTAGCCTCGAGAGCTTCCACATAGTATCGGGATTTATGTAAGGGCTGGGGATGTTTGAAAACTCTATATGTTCAACATCGGCAATTTCGTCAAGACCTTTTATGTTCGCCACATGCTTGTTGATCCCTTGCGCCGGTATCGATGCGCCTGAAACCGGGTCGGTGATCATGGCGATCGTTCCGCCCGTAGTTATGATTACCACTTTACCTTTCAAATTTCCTTACCCCCCAGTTTAAGTCCGAGTTTCGACATCGTCTTGATTGTATCACTTCCGACTATCTCCGCAAGTTCCCCTGTACCCGAAGGTCTCTTGAAAACAATCGTTCTGGCGCGATCTCTGCCGATGCCCGGTATGTATCTCAGCTCCCTCTCACCCAGCGAGTTGATATCTGTTCCCAGCGGAAGACCCGTGATCGATCTCATCCCGTGATCGATGACGACAATGTCCGTCTTTTCCTTAAAAGAGACGGGCGATCCCACTAGAATCGGATAAGTGCCTAGCGGTCTGCCGAAGAAGATCTGGCCTTCGTTGAAAGCGGGGATCACGCCTTTAATTATCGAACCGACCGGGAAGACCTTCTTAAGCATCTGATAATCTATCTCGGTCCTTATCTTTTGTCTGTGTTTTTCGTACAATCTGTGATCGATCTTCGGTTTTTCCATTCGCGATAGGGGTGTTCCCGGAAAGATCATTACTTGACGTATATTTATTCTTCTGAGCATAAGACCGCTGTCCAGAATAGCCGCCAGCTCTTCGAAATCGATTTTGTAACTCGCACTGCTGTGCCCGGGAAGTCCGTACAACAAATTCACGCCCGGCAGGAGCTTTGGGATTCCATCCACCCTTTGACCACCTATTTCGTTCACCAGCTCTATGGCTCTGTAAATCTCTTCCACACTGCCACCGAGGTTGTTTAATTCCCGTACCCTTGTATCGAAGCTTTCAACGCCGAAGGAGATCGTATCACCGCAGGTGTTGTACCTGACTATGCTTTCGAGAGCTTTTCTTGCCTCTCTTTCATGATGGGCGATGAAAATCGGATTACCATTGTCTATGTGGAGCACTTCTGGATCGAGTATATCTCTGGTAGTCGAAAAGAGCCTCTCTATAGCTCCGGGATCCAGTCTGTCAAGCACCCGATCGTACCCGTAGGCCGTAACGTTGGCGCTCCGGCCGAACCTCAAAGCCTTGACGCCAACTTCTTTCAGGGCTTTCAGTTCTCCCTCTATACCCTCCATATCGCGCCAGAGAAAGCTACCGTATAGGAGCGATTCTGTACAAAAGCTGCAGAAGCCGTCGATCCTTTCACAGCCCGATGAGATATCGAACTCCACCATGACGTCGGGATACGAGGGATGTTGTTTTATTACTTCCGCACCGGCGGAGTAGAGAGGATTGAGTACATCGTATCTCGCACCCCCCAGGCGAAGATCCAGTATTTTCAACAGTTCCCTCTCGTCTTTCAAGAGGTGTTCGGCCTCACTGAAATCAGGATTGAAAGCTGTTGTACCGCCCCTGAGCGTGTATCCTGCCGAAACTATGGGGCCGGCCACTATTCTCGCCGGTCCGTCGCAAAGATTTAGAAGCCGTGAAACCTCCGTGCTGGAAATCGGAGTGCCTCCCAGATACCTTCCCGGTGTGGTTGTGCCTCCGTGAATGACCAGATAATCGTAGTCGAGGCACCTGCTCCATAGTTCCCCCTCTCTCACCGAGTCTATTGTGAGATAGTCAACATCTACGCCTTTCAGAAAAAAGGCGCCGGCAACTACTCTTATTTTCGGTGAAATGTACGGGGGCACACCAAAGGCGGCCGGTTCATCTATATAACCATCAACGATCAAGGCTTTCACAAATATCCTCCTTGATGCGTGCATTTCTATTACAGTGTATAATAAAAACAGCAAATATTGGGAGGGAAAGTGTTGCCGTTCGAAAGACATTGTTCATTTTGTGGAAGACCGTCCTCGCAGGTCAAAAAATTGATATCGGGAACGGAAGGTTATATCTGTAACGAGTGTGTCGATCTATTCCACGATATAATACAGCAAGATCAAAAGGCCAAAAAAGGGCCGGGGAGAAAACTGCCGACTCCGGCCGATATCAAAATGGAACTGGACAAATACGTGATCGGTCAGGAAAAAACCAAGAAGATTATCTCCGTTTCAGTGTACAACCACTACAAGAGAGTCTTCAACGATGTCGAGGATGTTGAGATAGAGAAATCTAACATCATGATGGTCGGGCCCACCGGATCGGGAAAGACGTTGATTGCTCGCATCTTGGCCCGGATACTCGATGTTCCCTTTGCGATAGCCGACGCCACGCCGCTGACCGAAGCAGGTTATGTGGGGGAGGATGTTGAAAACATAGTTTTAAGACTCCTCCAGTCTTCAAACTTCGACGTCGAAAAGGCCCAGTTGGGAATAATATACATAGACGAAATAGACAAGATCGCCAGGAAATCTCCCAACCCATCGATAACCAGAGACGTATCGGGCGAAGGCGTTCAGCAGGCTTTGCTCAAGATAGTCGAGGGCACGGTGGCCAACGTCCCGCCACAGGGGGGAAGGAAACATCCCTATCAGGAGTTCATAAAAGTTGATACAAGCAACATCCTGTTCATTGTGGGAGGTGCCTTTGACGGTCTGGACAGCATAATAAAGCAGCGTGTTCTCGATTCATCGATGGGCTTCGGCGCCGAGGTGAGAAGCAAGAACCAATTGAGACTCGGTCAGATACTTCAGGAAGCCATTCCCGACGATCTGATACAGTACGGCCTCATTCCCGAGTTCGTGGGACGTTTCCCGGTTCTGGCGACTCTGAATGACCTGGACGCGGAAGACTTGAAAAGGATCATGAGCGAACCACGAAACGCCATACTCAAACAGTACCAGAAACTTCTCGGACTTGACGGAGTGGAACTTGAATTCACTGATGCAGCAATGACGGCCATCGCCGCCAAAGCCATGAAAAGGGGAACTGGGGCGCGTGCCCTCAAGAGTGTAATCGAGCAGGTGATGCTGGACATCATGTACGACATACCCGCCATGACCAACGTCGAAAAGGTCGTCATAAACGAGGATGTCATAAGCAATAACGCCTCTCCAAAGATAATCTCGAGAGAATCGGCCTGATGAAAATCCTAGCCATAGAGAGTTCCTGCGATGAAACGGCCGTGGCCATCGTTGAAGATGGCCATGTTCTTTCTTCGCTGGTATCTTCGCAGATAGATATTCACAAAAAGTACGGTGGCGTAGTGCCGGAGATAGCTTCCAGAAAGCATCTGGAGATAGTCGATCGCTTGGTCCTCCAAGCCATGGAAGAGACCGACCTGACACTTGAAGAAATAGACATCTTCGCCGCAACGATGGGACCGGGGCTCGTCGGATCGCTACTGATAGGTCTTTCGGTGGCCAAAGGGCTGGCAATCTCGTTGAACAGGCCATTCATAGGCGTGAACCACCTTTACGGCCACGTTTACGCCAACCTGATCTCGTATCCCGAGCTAAGACAGCCTTTCATAGTGCTCTTGGTTTCCGGAGGGCATACTGAGATACTGCTCATGAAGGAATGGAATACAGTTGAAATGGTCGGAAAAACGCGAGATGATGCCGCAGGGGAAGCTTTCGACAAGATTTCCAGACTGCTGGGCCTGGGATATCCTGGCGGTCCCGAGATAGAGAAAGCCGCTAGAGGCGGCTCACCCATTTATAGTTTTCCCCGTCCCTTGCAAGAGAAGGGGAATTACGATTTTTCCTTCAGTGGCCTGAAAACGTCCGTTCTCTACTTTCTCCAAAGGAATCCCGGAGTTTCTGTTGAAGATGTGGCCGCTTCAGCACAAGAGGCCATAGTAGATTCGCTGGTGACAAAAACCTTCGACGCCGCACAAAATCTGGCAGTGGATAAAATCGCCTTTGCAGGTGGCGTGGCCGCCAATTTTTTGCTCAGAGAGAGAGCTATTGAAATGGCTTCTAAACGTGGAATACGGGTTTTCTTTCCCCCGATAGACATGTGTACGGACAACGCTGCGATGATAGCAGTCGCGGCCTATGAAAAAGCGAAGAGGAGACTTTACTCTCCCCTCTCCACAAACGCTGTTCCATATCTGTCTCTAGATGTCTTCTGATCAGTCTTTTTTCGAAGGAACCGTTGAAGTGCTGCTCAAACTCGAAGTTTTCTTGGAATCGGTCGAATAATATCCACCGCCCTTGAAGACTACTCCTACATTGCTTAACAATTTCTTTAGATGTCCCCCGCACGATGGACAGACCTTTAACGGCTCATCTGACATTTTCTGGAAGGCTTCCGTTGTCTTACCACAATCTTTGCATTCATACATATAAAACGGCATGGCTGGTCCCTCCTTGTGTCTCAAATTACTTCTTATGCATTAATATTCTATTCCTCTTCGGCCGTATTTGGAATAACACAGATAAACTCGAGGTTACCTTTTCCGGTATTCTTGAATTGATGCAACGCGTTGGCGGGAACGAAAACATAGCTTCCCGCCTGTGCCGGTTGCTCACCATTATTTGTGACAACTGTCGCATTGCCTGACACTATATAAACCTCGTGTTCCCAGGGATGACTGTGGAGAGGACTGTAGCCCCCCTCTTCGACAGTGAAAAGCCTCATCACGAAATTTTTCGCTCCTTTTGCCTTACCTATGAGCACCCTCTTCTGCACTTTTCTGACCTTTTCGTTGTCAATTAACTGGGGTTTTACCTCATGCGCTCTGCCTACTTGGACGTTGTCCGGCATCTCCGTACCCCCTCCTTTTGATCGGGTCGCTTTTTCTGCGATCTTCTTTATATTTTCGTTCGCTGTACTCGACAACCACTTTTCTGTATGGTTCAAAACCGACCGAATAACTCTTCAAATCGTGGTACTGAGATATAACCTCGTGTACCAGTCTCCTCTCGAAAGAGAACATGGGCTCCATGACTATCTTGCCCTTCTTCGATAGTGCCGACTTGGCCGTCCTGTGGGCTATCTCTTCGACTAGTTTCTTTCTCTCATAGCGATAGTCGCCCACATCGACGGTGACGTTGACCTTTATCTGCGCCATTCTGTTGGCGTAGATATTGAGAATATGCTGAAGGGCGGCCACAGTCTTCCCGTGCTTGCCTATCAGCCTTGAGATCTTCTCGCCCTCTATTTTTACTTTGTAGGTTCTTCCAACCAGCTTGACTTCCGATAGTACCTCTTCGTCGAAGCTACTTAAAATACCCTTCAAATATTCGTACAGTTTTCTTTCCGAATGACTGTCGTGAAGAGAGACTTCAATTACCGATTCTTTCGTGCCGAAGATTCCTAGAAAGCCCTTGGAACCCTTTTCGATAATCTTTATATCCAGTTCGTCTTCGTAAGCGTCCAGTTCCCTGCGGGCCAGTTGGATCGCTTCCTCGACAGAATCGGCCTTGAATTGGTACGATTTCACATTAACACCTCCATGAGAGCAACTGAATACTATTTCGCCGGTTTTTCAGGCAGTCCCAGCATCTGCCTCAACGTGAGACCCTTTATTCCATGTCGCTTGTAAACCACCCAGCTTATGAGAAGCTGAAGAACACTCTGGGTAGTCCAGTAGAGAAGCAGACCAGATGGAAAGGTCGCGAAGAGGATCGGAAAGATGAGCTGCATAATCACGCCCGATCTGGCCGAACGTGCATCCTGTGCAGTGAGGAGCGAACTGAATACGCCGACCACGATGGTAATGATTATGAATGGGATGTTCTGGATGAAATCACCGACGGAAAGATCGCTCCATATAAGGAAGCCTGGCGTGTAAGCCATAACTTCGCTGAAATAGCGTATCGCGTTGTATAGAATTATCAGAATCGGCAATTGAATTAAGATCGGGAAACAACCGGAAGCTGGATTGTAACCTTTTTCCTTGTAGAGGGCCATCATGGCTTCCTGTTGTCTCCTGGGATCTTTGTATCTATTTTTTATCTTCTCGATCTCCGGCTGAAGCATTCTCATCATCAGCATGGACTTCGTCTGTATGTGGTAAAGCGGATAGAGTATAAACCTGGTGGCTATCGTGAAAAGTATCAGTGCCCATCCGAAGTTACCCGACCACTGGTAAAGCCAGAAGAGAAAATAAACTATACCGTGATAGATCCAGGAAAAGAAATTGACTGCACCAAAACCTTCGAGGTCTTTGACGAGAGCACCGTAATAATCGGGGAGAGCCTCTTTGACGTGAATCAGCCTCATAGGACCGGCGAAAACCTCTAGAACGCCTTTGCCTCCATCGCTGACATATCGCTGGAATTTGAAAGAGCCCTGTTGCGAGGCAATGGCGAAGAGAGTCTTCTGACCGCTGAATTTGTCGTAGGTCAGATAGTAACTCGAATTGGGACCTAGCGTCTGGTTATTGTAAGATATGAAGGGTAAAGCGACCTCGACGGTTTGGTTGAAATCTACTACGACGTTGAAATCGTAATACGGGCTGTTGAGTATGATGAAGCTTTTCCGACCCTGTTGGTAGAAGAAATCCACTATTACGTTGCCTTCTGCGTCAGTTGTGCGCGAGAATGACTGGGGTAGAAGTTCGTTGCCCTGCTGATCGAAGATATTGAAGCCATCTTTTCCCAGGCTTTCATTGTATGCGTAGAACTCGACCCCTTTATTGTCCGCGAAGCTGGTTACACCCGTGAGAAGCCCCTTTTCGATGTCTATGACTATTCTCAGCGTCTTTCCAGACACGATTAGGGTGTTGGTTCCCTCTTGAGTAATCAGGTCTGCGCCCATGAGCGAAAGTGTGAAAATTGAGAGAAGTAGGACAAACATTGTCAATGTTTTTCTCATCTTTCGTGCCTCCTAATTAATGTAAAATGGTCTGGAACTTCATCGATCCCGCCGGGATTGAAGGGGTTACAACGCATAATTCTCCATGTGCCGAGAATCAGGCCCTTGAAAGCGCCGAATCTCTCGACAGCCTCGTAAGTATACGAAGAACACGTGGGATAGAACCTGCATCGGGGGCGGGTCCTTGGAGAGATCTTTTTACGGTAGAAATCTATCAGGAAAAGTACAATCTTTTTCATCGGGCATTTCTCCAATTTTGTCAGCGATTCTTTTCAAAACCCTTTGAATCTCAAAAAACGAAACTTCTCTTTGTCTAAACAGGTCTGATAAATCCTTTCTTGCAATGAAGAGTATATCATAACCTCTGGGAAAGTCCTCTTTTCCCGTCCGGTAAACCTCTTTAACGAGTCGTCTGAGCCTGTTTCTTAAAGTCGCCCTGCCGAACTTGCGCTTTACCGATACACCGATACGAGAAAAAGGCAGACCGTTCTGAACAAATAAGGCAACAAAAAAAGGGTCAACTATCGATTTTCCCTTTTTGAAAACCCTGTCAAAGTCTGCCTTCCTTCTTATAATCTCTGTTTTTTTCAGGGACTGATCCTCTGATTTCACACAGCGAGTCTCTTTCTTCCCTTTCTTCTTCTGCTGGCGAGAACCTTTCTACCGCCAACCGTACGGGATCTCACAAGAAAACCATGAGTCCTGTTCCTCTTGACCTTCGATGGCTGATATGTCCTTTTCATAATAACATTACCTCCAGAATAAACATCACAGTGAAGATTATACGGAGTGGCAACCGTACTGTCAAGGCAGAAAAGATAACAATTGCTTTCCGGCGGAGAGAACCCCATCCTCACCTATCTACTTAATCTTGCTCCAAATGAACAGGAAAAAGATGAAGAGAAAAATCGAGCTGCATATTAACAGACAAGGTCTTCGTAACATCTCTTTGGGCCTCTCGTTTCAAAATTCGATTTTTTTGCTGGTAAAATTGAGAGCAATTGAGCAAACAATTCTCTAATAAAGTGAGGTAAATTCCTTTGGAGAGAAATATCGTCGCCTTTCAGGGGGAACATGGGGCTTATTCAGAGCAGGCCATAAGAAAGCTTTTAGGAGAAACGCCTGTTACACTACCGTGCAGATCGTTCCAGGAGATGCTGGATTTTGTGAATGAAGGAGAGGCAGACTATGCTATTCTACCGGTGGAAAACTCCCTGGCCGGTACAGTAATTCCTGCTTACGATGCCCTTATAGAGAGCGATCTCCTTGTCCAGGCTGAAGTCATTCTTCGAATTGAGCACTTCCTCATGGCTCCAAAGGGGAGGTCAATCGAGGAGATAAAATATGTTATTTCTCATCATCAGGCTCTGGCACAGTGTTCAGAACATATAAAAGAAAAGGGATTTGAGCCGAAGGAATACTATGACACGGCAGGTGCAGCAAGAGATCTGGCAACTTCGGAGGTGCCATTCACGGCAGCAATAGCAAGTGAACTTGCAGCGAAAACCTACGGGCTGGATATTTTGAGTAGAAATTTCGAAGACATGGAAACCAATTCGACGAGGTTCTTCTTAATGGGAAGAGAAGCTGTGAAATGCACTGAGGGATGCAAAACATCAATAATGTTCACTACGGAACATCTACCAGGCGCCTTGTTCAGGGTTCTTGGAGAGTTGTCGAATCGCAATCTGAATCTTACAAAGATAGAATCAAGGCCTTTCAAAAGGGAGATGTGGCACTATCTCTTCTTCGTTGACTTCGAAGGAACTATTGCTGCAAGGAAAGTAGAAGAGGCTATCGAATCAATCAGAAACCGTTGCAGTTACTTCAAATTTCTGGGTTCTTATCGATCTGACAGTTCCGAAACATGAATCGGCTCAACTAGTTTCGGATTTATGGAATGCACAAAATAACCGCTGTAAATGATGTCGATTGGTACAGTTACAGTTCTCATTCGTCGTCTTACCCGGAGTCTTCCTTCATTCTTCTTGTGGACTGATCAATAAAACGACCTGCGCCTCTTGACACACAGGATAGTATAATATCAGTGATCTCCGTCGGGTGGTTTAGCCTATTTTCGAAAATGGGGGAATGTGATGTTACTTTCGCTGGCGGGAAGGAATTTCTTCACTTTCAGAGAGTTCTATGTCGAGTTCTCTAGGGGAATGAATGCCATCACTGGAGAATCCGGTGCCGGGAAGACCATCTTCCTGAAGGCGCTGTGGACTGCCATTGGTTTCCCTCCGCCCTGGTCCGGTGAAGAGTCTGGAAACATAGAGGCCAATTTCTCCGTGGAGGACTCGATTCTAAAGAGGATCGGAGAGCTTGGAATAGAGATTGGAGACGGCAATCAACTGTTGGTGAGCGTCAATTTCACCGGTCAGAGAACTATATACAGATTGAACGGCAGAATGGTGCCCAGGCAGATGATCCAGATGCTTTTCAAAGACCTTATAGAGATCCATTCGCAGCACAGCAGTGTAGCCCTGCTGGATTCTAACAGACACTATCAGATACTCGATCACGCCCTCCAGGGTGAGAGATCTCTGGAGGAGTACAGAGAGCTTTATGAAAAATATTCCAGTATAAAGAGGGAGCTGGATTCGCTCGTGGTGGATCCTTCACAGATCGAGAGAGAGAAGGACTTCCTCACTTTCGAAATAAAAGAGATAGAACAGGCTGAACTGAAGACGGACGAGGACGGTCTGCTCGAGACGAGATACAGGAAATATAAAAATGGGAAGTTCCTGGTGCAAACCTTCCGGGAGCTCATGGATCGTCTGAAGGATGGCGACGAATCTGTTTACAACTCATTAAACGATATTCTATCTCTGATCACGAAGGTCGAGAGCTTCGGATACTCCCGGTGGCTTTCACATATTCAACTAGCGCTTGAGGAATTGGAAGGACTATACAACCTCGTTAGTGAGGAAAGCAACGGTTTAGATATAGATGAGGAAGAATTCAGGGCTATTGAAGCGCGCATCTCCTTGATTCAGGGGTTGAAAAGAAAATACGGCCGGACGGTGAGCGATATTCTTCAAAGCTGTGATGAGTTCAAAAACAAGCTAAAGTCTCTTCAAGAGCTTCAAAAGCGTGAAGAGAAATTACGAAAAGAGGAATCGATTTATCTTCAGAAACTGAGAGAAGTCGGCAGGGTTTTGGATGGTGTAAGGGAGAAAAGGGCAATCGAGATGGCCCGGGACATACGCATCCATCTTGAAGACTTGAAAATGAAGGGCGCTGAACTCGAGTTTCGACTGTTCCAGGAGGAGGAACCGAAATTCTATGGAACCTCCAGGGTCTCTATCATGGTCAAGACGAACCCCGGTATGGAGTTCATGGAAATTGGTAGCGTAGCCTCCGGAGGTGAGCTTTCCAGGTGCCTGTTGGCACTCGAATCGACACTTAAAGACCAGCTTGAAATAAGAACCATCGTCTTCGACGAAGTCGATTCCGGAGTGGGACAACGTCTGGGTCAGGTGGTAGCCGAGAAGCTGCTGGAGATCTCTTCGAAGGTGCAATCGATAGTTATCACACATCTTCCCCAGATAGCTTCGAGAGCAGAAAGGCACTTTGCTGTAAGGAAAGAGCAATTTGAACTTGATACAATATCTACAATAGAGGAGCTTTCCGGAGAGAAAAGAGAGAGAGAGCTCGTCGAAATGAGTGGCTTGAGAGGTGAAGCGTGGAAAGGCAAGAACTTATAGATAGAATAGTTGAGGAAAAGGGGGCAGAGGCCGTGCCGCTTCTAATGGATCTCATGGTGAGCGAAGACGATGAAACGGCACAGATCTGTTTTGAAGCACTCCTCCAGCTGGGTGAAAGAACCTCTCCTGAATTGTTGAAGAGACTTAGAGAAGGTGGCGAGGATATCTCCATGCTGTATTTGGCCGATCTTGCGGGGGAATTGGGAGACAAAAGGGCCGTGCCTTACCTTTACGATCTACTTAGACACTTCGATGAAGAGGGGTCACAGGCGGTAATATACGAGGCTCTCGCCCGATTGGGCGAAGGTTCGAAGGTGGCCGGCATCCTTTCACTGCTTTTGCAGGAGGGTGGCGATGAAAGCGCCAGAGATCAGTTGATTATGGCCATCAGCCAGACCGCTTCTCCGGAAGGAGTGAAAACTCTGGCCCGTATGTATTCCGATACAAAGCTCGACAAATCTACCAGGGCCTTCGTGTTAGAAGGTCTCCATATGTTGCTCTCTTCAAATGCCAAATTGAAAGATATTCTGCTTGAAATCGACAACGGAAAGGAAATAATCGAAAGGCTTTATATATGGCAAAAAGAGATCTGAGAAGATACTTCGGCGATCTTTACATGCAAGGTGCCGATATCAGACTGGAAGAACCTATGAGCTGGCACACCACCATAAGGATAGGGGGAAGAGTCCCGCTTTTCGTGAGTCCCTATTCGATCGATTCCATGGTAAAGATACTGAAAATGATGGAAAATGAGAAGATACCTAACAGGCTCATCGGAGGAGGTTCAAACGTTGTCTGCCCGGAGCATTACGGGGGAATCGTTCTTTCTACCGCTCACCTAAACGCCGTTAAGATCGACGGTACATCCGTTACGGCCCAGGCTGGGGTGCCTGTCAACACCCTTATATGGCTTTGCCTTTCTGAAGGCCTTACCGGTATGGAATTTCTGACCGGTCTTCCCGGTACAGTTGGAGGTGCCGTGTATATGAACGCAGGCGCCTTCGGTGGCGAGATAGGCTCTCTGGTGAAATCTGTTGAGTACATAGATGAGAACTACGATTTACATTCGATAGAGGGTTCTTTATGCCAGTTTGGATACAGGTACAGTCTCTTCAAAGAACGTGGCTATAAAATAATGAACGTTGAATTCTCTCTTGCGAAGGGTAAAAGAGAAGCTATAGAGAGCAAGATGGGCGAGATGTTGAGGAAACGTCTCGAAAAACAGCCCCTGGATCTTCCGAGCGCCGGGAGCGTCTTTGTAAGACCTTATCAGGACTTCTTTGTGGGTTCTACCATTGAGAAGTTAGGCCTTAAAACGCTTTCGGTCGGCGATGCGCAAGTTTCGAGCAAACACGCCGGCTTCATAGTCAACAGGGGAAAGGCGAGTTACACCGATGTCGTGCTTCTGATTGAAAGGCTAAAAGAATCAGTATTCGAAGCGACCGGGGTGACTCTCAGTACCGAGATAGAATTATGGAGGGAGGTTGAATAATGGTCGATGTAAGAATCGAAGAACCGGACAACGGGTTTTCCGGATCCATGACACCCAATAGAGGAAAGAATTTTCGTTGGACTGGATTGATAAGTTTACTGGTAATACTGGCAGTGGTTGCGATTTACTTCCTGAGCGGTTTCTTCCTGGTGGGACCCGATCAGGTTGGACTCATAAAGAGATTTGGCAAGTATGTGCGTACTGTGGGGCCGGGATTGGGTTATCATCTACCTTACCCGATAGAGAGCGCCGTGGTGGTGGATACCTCTAACCTTCGAAAACAAGAGATAGGTTTCAGAACAATCAGAACGGGCACTTACCAGTCTGTAGCGAACGAATCGCTTATGCTTACGGGCGACGGAAATATCGTTTCGGTGGAGCTGGTGATACAGTACTACATAGGTGAGCCTGAGAAATACGCCTTCAACATCGTCAGTGATAGCGATATAGTAAAATTTACGACTGAATCCGTACTCAGGGAAGAAGTTGCGGCCAACACAATCGACGCCATACTCACAACCGAAAGGGATGCGATATCCTTGAAAACGGCCACCAGAGTCCAGGCAGAATTGGATAATCTGAAGACCGGTATTACTGTCAAGAACGTCTTTTTACAGGAGGTGGCACCGCCACAGCAGGTTATAACAGCCTTCGACGATGTCAACAGCGCTAAACAGGATAAAGAAAAGTTGATCTATGAGGCCGAGAAATACAGAAACGACCTCATCCCCAAGGCCGAGGGAGAAGCGGCCCAGCTCACCAGGGTAGCAGAAGGTTACGCTCAGGAGAGGATACTCAAGGCCGAAGGCGAGGCCGAGAAGTTCCTGGCGATATTGAAGGAGTATTCGAAGGCGCCGGAAGTGACGCGGACCAGATTGTATTTGGAGACACTCAATAAGATACTCAAAGGCAACGATAAGTACATAGTCCTTGATGACAGCGGGATTTTGAAACTCCTTGATCTGGAAGGGAGTGGTAAGTGATGAAGTACAAGTGGATTATACCGATCGCGGTCGTTGCGATTCTCATCCTGGTTTTGCTGCCAAGCTTCTTCTTCACCATAGACGAAACCGAACAAGCCGTTGTATTGAGGTTCGGAGAGATCCGTAACTCTATTACCGAACCGGGGTTGTACTTGAAGACCCCCTTCGTGGATACGGTCAGGAAGTTCGACAAAAGACTTCAGATATACGATGTCGATGCCGAAAGGATCTACTCCAGGGATAAGAAGACTATCCTGATGGATACCTACGCGCTATGGAAGATAGTTGATCCCCAGAAATTCATCGAGACTATGAAGTCGGAACAGATAGCCTTAACAAGAATAGACGACGTCGTCTATTCGAACGTGAGAAACGCCTTTGGCAAACTAGATTTCGACGATATAATCTCGGGCCAGAGGAAGGACGTTCTAGATGAGATAACCAGACTTTCCGCCAGAGATATGGCCGACTTCGGTCTGGAGATCGTCGCGGTCAGGGTGAAGAGGGCCGATCTACCCGATGAGAACAGGAACGCCGTTTTCAACCGTATGAAGTCTGAGAGAATACAGGAGGCCTCGCTCATAAGGGCCGAAGGCGACAGAGAAGCCAGAAAGTTGATGGCCGAGGCCGATAAGCAGGCACAGATACTCATTGCCGAAGCCCAGAAGGAGGCCGATATAATTATAGGCACTGGAGACGCCTCCGCTCTTGCCATATACGCCGAAGCATATAATCAGGACCCCAGTTTCTATGAATTCATGAAAAGACTCGAAGTTTACGAGGGTACGCTCATCGACGGCAAATACATCCTCGGTCCTTCGATGGAGTTCATAGACAAGCTCTTGAGAGGAGAGTAATGGGTTGCATTAGATCGTTGAGAGAGAGGGCGACGTTCGAGATCAACGTTAAGAGATCAAGATTCATAGGTAACTGCGTCCGAGTCAGAGACGAGGAAAGCGCTCGGTCTTTCATTAAAGAGATTTCGGCGATCTTTCCCGATGCCAGTCACAATTGCTGGGCTTACAGAATCTCGTCCACCGGAAGGGAAGTGGCCAACTATTCAGACGCCGGAGAGCCTCACGGTTCGGCCGGTATGCCTATACTGGGGGCTATCGATCACCTCGGATTGAGCGATGTGACCGTTGTCGTGACACGTTACTTTGGTGGGATCAAACTCGGAGTGAGAGGTTTAATAGACGCTTACGGTAACACGGCTCTCGAAACTCTTAAAAAGGCGGGCATAGTCGATTATTGCCGGAGCTTCGAGCTGAAACTCCGGCTCGACTATAGCCGCTGGAATGATTTCACCCGCCTTTTGAGCGAGGGAAAAGATTATACGGCTGTAAGCATAGATTACGCCGGTGATGTTTCCGCGGTCCTCTTAGTTATTGAGGAAAACTGGTCCAGAGTCACAGGCTTGCTGGACGAGAGAAGGATTGGATACGAGAAAGGTTCTGAGATGGAGATGCCGTTTCCAGCAGGAGAGTAACCTATCGATTCCGGTTTTCGTAGTAGAACTCCATGATATCTCTCGATACTTCGGAGGCCAGTCCCGAACCGTAACCGCCATCCTGAACGAAGACAGAAACTACTATCTCGGGATCTTCGACGGGCGTGAATCCTGTGAACCAGGAATGGGTAGGCAACGAACCTCCCTGTTCTGCCGTTCCTGTCTTGCCGGCCACGGGCCACTGGAAATTTCTGAAGGCGGTGTATGCCGTTCCACTTTCGGCGGCGGCTCCGCCTTTGCTTATAACATCCTTCATCGCGTTGATCATGAGATCCCAGCTCTCTTCATTCAGGTCGATCACAACTCTCTCGCTCGATCTTTCCCGGCAGATGAACGGTAGAACCTCGGCCCCTCTGATGGCTATCTCTGCCGTCATCCTTGCCAGCTGGAGCGGAGTGATACTGAGATATCCCTGGCCGATAGAAGTCAGTATAGTATCGCCGGGAAACCATCCTTCACCGGTCTTTTCCTTTTTCCAGGCCGGAGAAGGGAGCAACCCGGTTCCCTCTCCCGGAAGATCTATACCTGTAGGTTCGAAGATTCCCCATTTTTTGCCGTAAACGTTCATAGTCTCTATCTCGAGCTCGAGACCAAGCTGGTAGAAGTAAACGTTGCAGGAGACGGTTATGGCTTTCGACAGTCCTGTTACACCGTGGCCGTAGAGAAACCAGTCCCTATAAATTCCCTGAACTTCGCCACTGGTATTCTTATACTGGAAACTACCCCCGCAGATCACTTCGATCGAGGGATCGTACCCTTCGGCCAGGGCTACCATGGCTATAAAGGGCTTGATCACAGAACCGGGAGAGAAAGGGGTGATCGCCCTGTTTATCAGCGGTGTTGAGGGATCGAGATTCATTCTCAACCAGTCTCTATCCGAAATCCTTCTGGAGAAGAGATTATTGTTGAAACTGGGAACCGACACCAACGCCAGGACCTCGCCGTTGGTCTTCATGACTACCGCCGCCCCGTTCTTTCCTGTGGCGAGCAATCTATCGTAAGCGAACATGCTCAGTTGGGCGTCTATCGTCAGCATGACGTTATCTCCTGGAAGGGGAGAGCTCTCGCTCTCGACCGCTACGGTGTTTCCCCTGCTATCTACCCTGATCACTTTTTCTCCGGGAGTTCCTGTAAGTAGATCGTTGTACTGCTTCTCGACACCCATGACCGCCTCACCGTCTCCTCGCAGGTAACCCAGCACGTGTGCCAGTCCGGGATTTTCGATGTAATACCTTATTATCCTTTCGCTCACTTCGAGCTCGGGATACTCTTTCAAACGGTCGGCTAGCACGACCGGGAGATCCGTTTCGATGCTGCCATACATCTCGAGTCTCCTGATAAATGATTCGGCTCTGTCTCTATCTTCAAAACCATTGATAACCGTACGCTTCAGATCGTCGGCCAGGAATACAACCTTCTTCCTGACGGTATAAATCGGTGCGTCCCAGGCCAGCGGTGTGGAGTACCTGTCCAGTATGCTCCCGCGGGTGGACAAAGTCTTAATGGATCTCAGGCTCATGTTCTCGACTTGCTGGACGTACTTCTCATTATTCTTCACCTGGTAGCCGTAAAGCCTGTAAACGAAGAAGACCATTGCGGCCAAGAAGAGAATGAAAAAAAGATCGAACCTTTTACTCTTCAAATACTCGACCTCCCAAGTACGCTATTTTTAGTCGTTGTTGTCGAAACTGTATATTGCAACTGCCAGAGAGCAAGAGTAGTGAATACCTCGAGGAATAAAATTATCATTTTGGTCTAGATCGTGGTTCCTGACGTAAGGGCTTATCGATACAGGTATCCTTTTCGAAGAACATAAACCGAATCCTCCTGCAGAGAGAATCGTTTGCTACAATTCTACCACCCTTTGATCGAGAGAAAAACCAGGCTTCCTGTCTACAGTCGGAAGGGCCGCAATTTCGTGAAAATCTGAGCCAAAATTTGACTATTCTTCCTGCAAAGTGATACAATCTACTTTGCTGTCCTGATTTTATGTGTTTTCCGCATTCGCGTGAAGCCTAAGCTCGGGTTTGATATCATTAGATGTTTTTGCCCGCGTGGATGTATTATATCCTTGGAGAGGAATTGAACAATTATCATATACGACCTGGAGGTGTAGATTATATGGAAGACCGTGAACTGAGAACCTTGAACCACATGCTCTTTATGGAACACTATACCGGTGGAAATGCCGGTCTGTTTATGAAAATGAAGCGACTCGTTTACTCGTATCAGAGCCCTTATCAAAGAATAGATATCTTCGAGCATCCCGAATTCGGGATGGTCCTGGTTCTAGATGGGATAACCATGTTCACCGAAGCCGACGAATTCATGTACCATGAGATGCTGGTTCATGTCCCTATATTCACCCATCCCGATCCCAAAAGAGTTTTGATAATAGGTGGAGGAGACGGTGGAAGCTTGAGAGAAGTCTTGAAGCATAACTCCGTTGAAGAAGCAGTGCTTTGTGAAGTGGACCCTTATGTGATAGAGGCTTCAAGGAAATATTTGAAGGAAATGTCGATCGAACTTGACAACCCCAGAGCTACCTTGGTGAATGAAAACGGTGCGGATTACGTAAGAAAATTCAAAGACCGCTTCGATGTCATTGTAGTCGATTCGACCGATCCCACTGCCGGTGAGGGTGGACATCTCTTTACCAAAGAGTTCTATGTGAATTGCTACGCCGCGCTGAGAAAGGATGGTGTCTTCTGCGCCGAAACGGAGGACCCCTTCTACGACAAGGGTTGGGTCGCCATAGCCTTCAACAGGATCTCTTCGGTTTTTCCCATATGCAGGATGTACACGAGTTTCATGACCACTTACCCGTCAGGTATGTGGACCTACACAATCGGTTCAAAAACCTTCGACCCAATCAAGGACTTCGATGAAGAAAGAGTCCTGGATTTCAATGCTCCTTTGAGATACTACAACAGCGAAATTCACACCGCGGCCTTCGCGTTGCCAAACTTTCTGAGGGAGTTGACAGGACAGTTCTAAAAGTAATGAGAAGAACCGACCTTGGAAGAGTGTTATGAGCTGATTATCGCTAAAAATGGAATAGAAAAGATCCCGGGTTTCAATAATTAAGAAGCCGTCCTCTCTTTATAGGACAAATCTTCTCTTATGAACTCACGAAGTGCGTGTATGTAACAGTTAATAGAAAGGAAGAAGAGAAAAGGATCGGAAACAGGAATCGAGGAGATGGAAGTCGATTTTGACCTGTTCCAGGAGTAAAGACCTGAGCATGGAGATCGCTCTTTGGATTGTTTCGAACACTTTGTACCTCTTTGTTTCTGACTTAGTCTTCTCGAGAATAAATCGGTGAAGGTCATTGAAAATCAGATAGGCAAGAATAACCAGGATAGTCCAATGCTTGTGGCCATCTTCAGTTGAGAGTGCGGCTTTACCGAGCGAGAAGTGTTGTTTAGCAGTCTTGAAGTAGGACTCTACCACATGGCTGTTGGTGTACCAGGAGTCTCCAAGAAGTACTGCATCCCTTATCTCGTTCTCTTTCAGCCAATCTATAAGTCTTTCAATCTTGGTGGGACCTCCATTCGAATTCGAGAACATCATCTCCAGAGGAAAGAAACCATCGCTGACTCTACCAACGGTAAGGAGAACCTGTACCTGGCAATACCGCTTCTGATTGTGATCGTACGTCGGAGTGGTGGAAGGTATCTTCTTACTCCTTCTGGCCAGTTGAGTATCAACCACAACCAGTATCATCTTCTCAGAAGAGGTTTAGAGAATAACCTTCTGGATCAGCTTCTCAAGGTTCTTCCAGAAGTTAGGATTACCGTTGAAAAACCTGGTAAGGGTTGTATGAGCCACCTTGTTCAAAGGGTCTCTAGCTATTGAGGAGATCGAATGATGGCCAAGCTCCAGTATTCCCTGTATAAGAATCAGTATATCCTTGAGATAGAAGGCCTCTATTGAAGAGAAGAAATCACCAAAGCGTAGCTGGACAAAATGCTCAATTGATGCAAGAATATTCATAACCGGTCGCTCCTTTGTGCGGTTTGTCTGGACAAATTATTCTACATCCGGAGCGTCCGGTTTTCTATTCTCCCCATCTCTATTCCTTTTTCAATGACCTTTTTCCTCTTTCTTGCCTCTCTGATTCATTTCTCCGTTACTTTCACGCACTTCGTGAGTATATATTGATATCGCTTCAATCTTTCCTGAACCAGCCTTTTTTATGGAAGAAGTACAGCATGGCTCCAGCGATGGCGACCATCGCTAATAATACAATCGGATAGGCCCATTTCAGCTCAAGTTCCGGCATGAAGTGGAAGTTCATTCCATAAACACCAGCCACGAAGGAAAGCGGTATGAAAATCGTGGATATTATGGTGAGGACTTTCATGATTTCATTCATTCTGTTGCTCATGGAAGAAAGATAAACGTTCATGAGCTCGGAGGCCAGTTCCCTGTAAAGGTCGAGCATATCTATGGACTGTATGACATGATCGTACACATCTCGAAAATACAGTGCCGTCTTCCCATCTATATAACGGTTTTCATTTCTCGCCAGCTGACCTATCGCGTCTCTAGTCGGCCAGAGAATTCTCTTCAGTTCGGCGAGACCATGCTTGAGTTCGTAAAGTTTCTGGAGTTTTTCTTTGTTGATTTTGAGGATCATCTCATCCTCGAGTGCTTCCAGAGAACTCCCAGTTTCCTGGAGCACAGGGAAGTAATTGTCTATGATGGTATCTATAAGAGCATAAACCGTGAAGTCATTGCCGAGTTTCCTTATGGTGGATCCACGGCGCATCCTCTGCCTTACTGGGTCGAAAACATCCCCATACCTTTCCTGGAAAGTCAAGACGAAAGTCTCACCAACGAAAAAGCTGACCTGTTCGGAGATCACTTCCTTCTCTTCGAGTCTTATCATGCGAAGACAGATGAAAAGGCCATTTTCGTACTCTTCTACTTTCGGGATCTGCGGAACATTGGTGATATCCTCCAGAGCAAGTGGATGGAGCTTGAAGATCTCTCCCAGCCTTCTCAATGTTTTCTCGTCGCCCAGACCCTGAACGTCAATCCAGTTTACCCGCCCCTTTTCGAAAATGTGCTTCTCAAGCAACGAGGGATCTTCGACGGTGATCTCTTCCATCTCCTTCTCGTTGAAAGTTATCAGTTTCATCACCGGAAAAGGCGAGGAATCGTCTATGCTAAGGGTGCCCGGTACGGATCCCGAAGGCGGTTTCCTCTTTGTGAAAAGCTTGCTTTTGGCCATAACTTCTCGACCTCCGCAAAGATATTATCACGGTCGATGTTAGAAAACCATATCCATTTTTTTGGCATTCCTGTATTAGTACATAAAAAGAGATTGCCGACTTAAGCTGAAAAGTTCTTCGCAGATATGTAATCTATCGGTACAATCATATGTTCTCAATCTACGATGATAATAATTGAATGAACATCAATGCAAAAAATTAGACTCTAAGTCATAAGATAACATATTATGTTTGAATTATAGGTATGAAGTTATATACTTCATGTATAGTGTCTTCTTGAAAGACAAGATGGGGGGTATAGGTGTGAAAGCGAAACTGATTCTTTTTGTCGTTCTAATATCTACAATAGTTCTCGGAACCACGCTTCAAAGATCCGATGAATATCTTCAAAGACAGAATGAGGTCAAACTCGCGGTTGAATTCTTCCTGACTTTCGAAGAGGCCAGAGATATCATTATGAAGCACTATCCTGAACTCAAGAGTGATGAAGAAGTAAGAAGATTCATAGTGGATAGAGATATTCAGCGACGTACCATTGATGGTGTTGAAATGTATTTTGGAGAATTCGAACACAATCTTTTCACCCGCGACCCCGAACTGGTAAAGCGCGAACCCGAATGGTCAGCCGCCAATACCCTGCTGGTCAAATACCTTCTAAGTGAGTATGGACCCCGGCAGACACCTTTTGCCAATTTCAAACCTGCCTTTAGCCCTTATTTCAACCCAAAAGACTATCTTGTCGAATATACGGTAAACACCGAAAGATCCTTGCTGCCTGAAAAGGGCTCTCTGAAGATCTGGTTCCCTCTTCCCTTACAGACGGCTACACAGGAGAACATCTATATCCTGGAGGTGACTCCAGAAGAAGCGGTGGTCGGAGTCCCCAGAATCGATGGTGATATTGCTTATGTTCTGCTTGAATTCGATCTTTCTGATCTAAAAGAAGATTTGAACATCTCGGTGAAGTTCACTTTCAGACACTATCAGCAGCAGTTCGATATAGATCCGGAAAAGGTGGGCGAATACGACACCGAAAGTTCACTGTATAAGAATTACACAAAATCCGAAGGCAGTATCTTCTTTGATGAAAGTTTCGAAAAGCTGGCTAGGAAAATCGTCGGAGAAGAGACGAACCCATACCTCCAGGCGAAGAAAATATACCATTATGTCGTAGAAAACATCCTGTATAGTTATATGGCTCACGTTGCGATCGAAGCTGAAGGCATACCCGAAAGTGTTTACTCATTCGAACACGGTTACGGAGACTGTGGAACTCAGTCCATTATCTTCTCTGCACTCTGCAGATCTATCGGCATACCGGCTAGGGCACCGGGAGGCTTTCAGATCTTCACAGGCCAGCTCGGGTCGCATTTCTGGGCCGAGTTCTACCTGCCAAACTACGGATGGGTTCCGGTAGATACCTCTGCTGGCCAGATTGCGACCTACACCTTGGGTATCACCGAAGATGAGCGACAGAATTTTATAGATTACTTTTTCGGTAATCAGGACCCGCTGAGATTTGTTGTCCAGAATTCTGTGGATTTTATGCCCGATGAGAGACCGGCCGACGCTCAGTTCCTGGAGATTACGCTTCAAAGCCCATTTATCGAAAGTGAGTTTGGAAACGAGAATCTCGGAGTCACGATGACGATACTGGATTCCTTTGAGATGAAGACGATTTTGCTCAGATGAAGTTTAGATCTGAACTTTCTAAAGGTTGAAGAAGTCATAGTTTTGCTTGACAAGACTTCTTCTCCTACCACCCTGCCCGGAGAGTTTTCTCCGGGCTTTTCTTTGCCAGAGTGGCGAACTATAAATTAAGCGTCGATGTCTAATTTTAACGATACCAGATAAGTCGTTGGAGGTGTTAACCGGTGAAGGTTCTGCTTTTCATAATCTTATGCGCAATCGTAGTTACAGTTATAGTCTTTGGAATAAATAACGCACCGCAAAAAAATGTGCAGGAGATACTGGTGAAAGATTACCAGGGAATAAAGCTTGATGACCTAACTGCTTTCAGAGAGAACTCCATAAAGGGTGTACAGTACGTCAGCGAAGAGAATTACATTCTCAGGGTAGGCGGGCTTGTCGAAAGGCCTTACGAGATGAGCTACTCCACTCTTCAGGAACTGGAACACACAGAGAAAGTCGTGACCCTCTTTTGTGTCGAGGGATGGACCGCCAAAATGCTGTGGGGAGGGATACCGCTCGTGGAACTGATAGAAAAGGCCGGTCCGATGGCGGAGGTGGATAACGTGATCTTCAAATCTACCGACGGCTACACTACCAGCCTGAGTCTGGATTACATTAAGGAAAGGAACATAATACTCGCCGACAGACTTAACGGTATAAAACTTCCCCCAGCGCAGGGTTTTCCTTTCATAGTGGTAGCGGAAGATAAATGGGGCTATAAGTGGGCTCGCTGGGTCGAAGAAATAGAGCTTTCGGACGATGAGACTTACCGAGGATACTGGGAGGTCCTTGGATACAGCAACAACGGTAGCCTGGACAAGCCGATGTTCGAAAGATACGACAAACCGGAGAGTTCCGGTGGAAAGGAGCTGCGCTAGCCATTGCAGACGCTTTAGCCGTTCTAGTCGCTTTCTGAAAGCTGTTCTATCAACAGATCTATCACTTCATCGCGGTCGGCGGTGAAGTAAACCCCTTCTTTTGTGCGGTAGGTCTTTATGAGGTTGCAGGCGATCAGATTGCTGAAAGTCTCGGTAACTTCTGCATTGGACATCTTCAACTTTCTGGAAATGTCATAGCCGGTGTAGCGCTTTCCAAAAAGCATTCGCAAAAGTTTTATACGTCTGGGTTCTCCCATAGCCCTGTACCTCGCCGCGGCCTGATTAAGGGGATCGTCTTCGAGAACTGAATTCACGAATCTGTATCCTACGACGAAGAGGTCATTTTTCGCTTTTGGATGGAAAACCCCACCCTGGGCGTTCTCCACGAAATACGAGATGGCCAGCAGTATCTTCCTTCTGTCCTCCAGCTCATCGTAACGCATATTGTCTATGAGCTTAAGAAGGTAATCCTCACCTCTAGACTGGAGGTTTAGGATCAGATCTCTTTCGCTCTCTTCCAGAGCACCTTCATCGAAGGGGATTGTGGGGAAAATGTGCTCGGCGTACCATTCCAGAAGATAGACAAAGTCATCTTTCATTGAAATTGGATTGGAGAAGAAATCCAACATAACGGCTTTCTGATGGGGTGTCAGCACGGCTTTCTCGACCAAAAAAACTAGTGCTTTTCGCTGGTCGCCAAGCATCTGCGAGATTATACTCTCATCGAAGCCTACAGCCCTCGGACCAAGACCGATCAGGAGGAAATCCCTCAGCAGATCTTCCGGAGATACTGCTCGCAGGGCTTTAAAGAACTCGTCAACCGTCTTGAGACCATTTTCACTTATGATCGGACTCAATCTCATGGCCAGTGGTGTTTGCCAGTTGAAGTATAGATCCATCTTTTCCAATATCGGCTCAGGCAGCTTTTTTAGAGTGATATTTACCCATTCGGCTATCTCGCCGACGGGTCTGTAGCCCGGCGTCAGTTCTTTGAAATGTTCGACCAATCTTTCGTTGTTTGTAAGTCTGTATATCCCCGGTAAAAAATCGTAGATTCTTCCCTTTCTTGTTTCGACTCTATCGATCGTTTTCACCTGTACACCCCCAGTCCTTGATAGTTAACCATATAAAAATAAGCAATTCAAGCGCTTCAAAATCCAAGCGCTCGAATCACCAACAGATTTCGGGATCAGACTATGCCCATTCGCTGATTATACCGATTCCCTCCGGACCTAGATGCGTGCCTATCACAGGTTCGATCAACGAGATCTCAACTTCGATATTCGGCACCCTTTCCAGCAGTATTCTCTTCAATTCTTCGGCATCCTCATTTCTCTTTATGTATACGATTTCAACTTTCTTGAGATCGGCCGGATCCTTACCTTTTAGGGTGTGATCCACCATACTCTGGAGGAGTTTTTTGTTGCCTCTGATGTTTTCGACGGGTTTCAATTCACCATCTTCAAGCTGTAAAACGGGCTTCATTTTCAGAAGGTTTCCCATAAGGGCTTTAGCCTTTCCGATTCTTCCGCCCTTGTAGAGATAGTTCAGGTCATCCACAGAAAAGATTGTGCGGATTTTCTTATGAAAATCGGTGGCATACTTGACAAGAGCATCGGTATCGCTTCCGTTCGCGATCATTTTCGACAGGTTCTTAACCAGCATTCCCAGACCGTTTTCCGTCAGCAAAGTATCGATGACGTGAATGGGCATGTCAAAATCCCTAGACGCTATGCTCGCCGAAACGAAAGTGCCACTCAGCTTACCTGAAATCAAAGGAACAACGAGAACATCGAAATTTTGTAGAGCCCTGCCGAAGGCCTCCATGAAATCCTGGGGAGAGGGCTGCGAAGTGGTTGGAAGTTCTGCGACAGACCCTAGCTCGTTGTAATAGGAATCGAGATCGAGATCTATTGCTCTGGTGTATTTACCGGACCTGTTGACGTAGAGAGATACTATATTTACTCCCAGTTTCTCAATATCGCCGGGTTTAAGGTTGCACGTATTGTCTGTGACTATGCCTATTTTCATAAATCAAACCCTCCTTTCAGACTAGATTGCTCAATTATAGACCATAAAGTCGGAATATCGATAAGTGGCGATTGGTTTTTTCCAGAAGTTATGGTTACCCTCCGCACAACTTTAAAGCGTTTCCCGGTGATACATCCGCGCTATCTTGCCTTTTGAGAATTCCCAGAGGTGTATTTTTAAATACTGAATTCACCAATCACATTATTTGATTCAATAAATCCATTTTATAAGCAAAATTGATCAATTATCTTCTTTTCATCGATTAAATATCTGCGTAACACAAATTATTGTGATCCACTATAATATAAATGTACTAATAGATAAAATTATTTGAGTATATAGTATAAATAATCCAATTTTCAGGAGGGATCGATTATGAGAAAATTCTTTGGATTCTGCTTTCTCGTGATTCTGTTGGTTGACAGAGTATTTGTAGAAATGATAGAAGGAGTAGGTGACAGGAGAGTCAAGAGAAGCGTAAAATAAAAGACCGTATACATTTCCTTACATCTTCAAAAGGTTCTATTACCCTTCAGCTCATGCTGAAGGTTTTTTATCGAGAGTAGTGGGTGTTATAATCATTTTGCGATCCATCGAACCCATTTTTCGACAAGGAGGCGTTTGTATGAAAAAGGTTCTAGTCGTTGTTCTGGTTCTTCTCTCGGTCTTGGCCTTTTCCAAAACAACAATCACTTTCTGGCACGCAATGAGCGGAAGCAACCTTACCGCCGTTGATAACATTGTCAAGGGTTTCAACGAAAGCCAGAACGAGATCGAAGTAGTTGCTCAATTCACCGGGAGTTACGCCGAAACTCTCACCAAAGCGATAGCCGCTTATAGAACTGGAACACATCCCCACATCGTACAGGTTTACGAAGTAGGGCTTCAGACCATGCTTGACAGTGGGGCTATTCTTCCGGTCTATCAGCTTGCCGAGCCGGGTTTTGATTGGGGAGACGTTGTCACTCCAATCCTGAACTACTATTCGGTGAACGGTAAACTCTACTCTATGCCCTTCAACTCCTCGACTGCCATCCTATACTACAACAAAGACATTTTCGCGGCGGCCGGGCTTGACCCCAACAAGCCACCGTCAACCTTCGACGAGCTGTACGAAATGGGCAAAAAGATAGTACAGTCAGGTGCGTCTCAGGGAGGTATATCTTTTGGCTGGCCGGCATGGGTTTTCGAGCAGATGCACGCAACTCATGCGCAATTCTATGCCAACAATGAAAACGGTAGAAAGGCCAAGGCTTCCCAGGTTCTATTCAACGGAGAGTTCGGCCAAAAGGTTTTCGTCGAGTGGATGAAGTGGGCGCAAGATAACGTCTTCGTCTATGGTGGAAGAGAGTACAGCGCCAACACGGCTTTCCTCACAGGGCAGGTCGCTATGTTGATCCAGTCGACTTCCTCGGTTGGCTCCATCCAGAAGACAGCCTCTTTCAACGTCGGGACTTCCTTCCTGCCGAGAATGGAAGGGTACCCCAGAGGTAACTCAGTTATAGGAGGCGCCACGATATGGGTTCTCAAGGGAAAGTCCGAGGCTGAAAACAAGGCCGTCTGGGAATTCCTGAAGTACATCATAAGACCCGAAGTCTCGCTGCAATGGCATAAGAGTACCGGTTACTTCCCCTCAAGCAACACAACCGTCAAGCTGCTCATGGATGAAGGTTGGTTCGCTTCTCAGCCAAATCACCTGACCGCCTTTTTGCAGATTCTCAGTGGATCAAACATTCCCGAAGCACAGGGGGTCAGACTGGGTAATTTCGTTGCGATAAGGGACGTAGTCGATTCGGCTGTCGAAAAGGCCGTTCAGTACAAGGGAAAGGACTACGAAAAGGAAGCCAAGAGGATTCTCGATGATGCGGCAAAAGAGTGCAACAATATATTGAGAGAGTACATTCAACTGTACGGTGATTGATTCGCTTTTCGACGGGGAGGGGTTTTCCCCTCCCCTTAATCTACTTTCAGGCGGTGAAAGAAAAAATGCAGAGAAGATTTCCCAATCGAGTGCTTCCGTACATCTTACTTTCTCCCTCGATTGTTATAGTCATTATCTTTCTCATCGTACCGACCGTTCAATCAATATACATGAGCTTCTTCAGGGTTTCGCCCTTCGGCGATAGAAAATTCTTCGTCGGTTTCGAGAACTTCACCAGACTCTTTCAGTCGTCGGCCTATCTGCACAGCCTAATAATTACCCTTATCTTTGCCGTATTGGTGGTTCTCATCGGCCTGTCGCTGGGAACCGTTATAGCCGCATTGCTGAACCAGAAGCTGCGCGGTCTCTTCATTTACAGGACTTTTTTCATCTGGACCTACGCCATCTCACCGGCCATTGCCGGGACCATATGGGCGCTTATGTTCAACCCGTCGAGTGGTCCGATAGTTTATATAATAAGAAGTATAACGGGGATAGGAATCAACTGGATGACCGATAGAAACCTTGCTCTGGCGGTAGTTGTCATAGCCGCTTCATGGAAGATGATGGGCTACAACATAATTTTCTATCTGGCCGGACTGCAGGCAATTCCCGAAGAACTTTTAGAATCTGCCTCTATAGATGGTGCTTCAGGCGTGACGAAATTCTTTAAGATCATACTGCCGCTCCTTTCGCCGACAACCTTCTTTCTTCTGATCATGAACATGCTGTACGCTTTTTTTGACGTCTTTGGACTTATAGATATTATGACTAAAGGCGGCCCGGGCGACGCAACCGAGCTGCTAGTATATAAGCTTTACAGGGACGGCTTCATAAGCATGAACACCGGTTTTGCCTCTGCGCAATCAGTCGTTCTCTTCATTTTTGTCGCTATTCTGACAGTCCTCCAGTTTAAATACACAGAAAGAAAAGTCTTTTACGGATGATGGATGAGGATGGATAAGCATGAAGAAGAAAAATCTTAAAAAACTGGTGATATACCTGGTGCTTACTTTTATGGCGCTGGTGGTGATGTTCCCAATCTACTACGCCTTTAGCATGAGCACACTCACGGCAGCCGAATCCTACAGTTATCCACCCCGTTTCATACCTGGAAAGAATATATTTGAAAACTACGTAACGGCCTGGAAGACTGTGAACATGGGCAGACTCATGCTCAACAGCGGTTTTACCGCCTTCGTCGTTGCCACAGGAAAAATAGGTTTTGCGATTTTAGCAGCCTTTGCCTTCACTTACTTCGGTGACTTCAGGGGAAAGTTCTTCTTTTTCGGCATGATACTAATAACACACATGCTTCCGCTTCCTGTAAGGATTTTGCCGACTTATGAACTTATGAAGAGCTTCGACTGGATAAACACTTATTATGCCCTTACGATACCCTTCTTCGCCAGCGCGACGGGGACACTTCTCTTCCGCCAGTTGTTTCTTACCGTCCCTACATCGCTCTCCGACGCGGCGAGAATAGATGGCGCCGGACCTATGAGGTTCCTTTTCAACGTCCTTCTTCCCCTTTCAAAGACCAACATGGGTGCGCTCTTTCTGATAGAGTTCAACTTCATCTGGAACGAGTACCTATGGCCTCTCATAATAACGACCACAAACGACATGAGAGTCGTCCAGATCGGTATCAAGATGTTGCTGGCCAGTGAAGCCCAGGCTGCGGAATGGAACATCATAATGGCAGGAACGATAACGGCCATGATAGTACCTCTCGTAATGCTTTTGATATTCCAGAAGACTTTCATGAGCGGCTTCAGCTTGAAAGAAGAAAAGTGACCGGGGATAGATTCCCCGGTTTTGTTCACATACCTTCTCAGTTCTCCTTTCTCTTTAGTCAGGCGAAATCGACCGGAGATTTGTTCTCATCGAATATGTATTATACTAGGATTGACCTGAGCTCTAAGATTTTCGGGCATTCGGGACATTGAGATAACCCTTCATTGTTTGACGCGAGGTGTATGAGGTTTGAGGGAGTCATGGGAATATTACAACGATATCGCAACTAGATACGATTACATGTACGAGGAGCCTTACTGGCAACTTTACCACATGCTAGTGGAAAGGCTGGTGGATGATCATATAACTCACCGTTCCAGAGTGCTCGACCTCGGCACCGGAACAGGAAGATGGGCGTTAAGAATGGCCGAAGACGGGCACGATGTCATCGGCGTAGATCCGGCCGGGGAGATGTTGAAAGTGGCCCGGATGAAGGCCGAGTTGGCTGAATTGAAGATCGAGTTTCTAGAAGTCGGTGGAGAGAACCTTCCTTTTGAGAAAGCTTACTTCGATAGCGTTCTGGCAATGGGGGATGTGCTCTCTTATGCTGTGGAGCCGGAAAAGGTCTTGAAAAAAGTTGGTGAAGTACTCAAAAAAGGTGGTAAACTCCTCGCGAGTGTCGATAATGCCTGGGCTTTCCTCCAGGACTTTCTCTCCCTTGCTGAATATTCGATGGCCCAGAAGTTGCTGGACGAGAGGAAGATTCCGATAGGCGACAGGTCGGTGAGTAACAAGAACTTTCTTTCTCGTGTATACTTTCCTGGAGAGATAAGCGGCATTTTAAGATCCAGCGGCTTCGAACTAGTCGATATGGCTTCTCTCATTGCCTTTTATCCCTACAACGAAGTCTCGCTGGCGTCGAACATCTCTAAAGCCTGCGAGTGGGAGTACCGTTATTGCAGACAGAAGGAGACCTTCTCAAGATCCGAACACCTGTTCTTCTGTGCAATTAAGAGGTAGAAACATGGCGAAGAGACGTAAACAATCACCGGCGATGATAATTGGATTGACATTGATACTGGCCTCAATAGTGGGATTTGTCTTCTCATTGATGGCCGTGAACCGTGTTGGGCAGGTTAAGAGAGAGATGGCCGAACTGAAAAACTCTTACGAAAGACAGATAGAGAAGATGGAGGCCGATTTCCAGACCAAATTAACCAGTATAGAGAAATTATTAGGAGGAGGCGGCACACTGGAGAAATACATAGTGGCCAAAAACTTTCTTTCCAACACAGGCGTAGATCTTGACGCGATATTGACAGAAATGCAGCATCAGAGTGACAGGCCTTATTTCAGAGTCTTCGTGACTGGCACCAAGGAAGTCTGGATTGGAATGAAGAAGAGTTCTAGCGACTCGGCGTACTACTTCCAGAAGAACTTCAAACCGGGTCTGTCTCAGGAGAAGTTTTACTACCTTAAAAACCCTGAGATAGAAACCAAATACACGGTAATACTGAACAAAGATGCCTACATAAGAACCGGCGTACCCGAGTCGGTATATCTAATATTCTTCGGTTTCGATTCGGGAAAGCTCTCCAAAATGCCGGGAGTAGAAGTCACCAATCTGAAAGATGCCTTCAACTTATATATCCCTGGAGGATAACTCTCTTCTGCCCTTTGTGTTAGGCACAATACTGGAGTTAAGGAGAACGAGGTTTGAAAATCTTTCGTTCTTCATATTCTGGCTTCTCTCGTCGTACAACCTGAAAAGCTTAAGAACTTAAGAATAATCGCGGACCGGAACCCTTCGAGGCATTGTGATATAATAAATATAGCCGATAACTTATATCGGTTTTGATGAAAGAAGGGAGAAATAACTATGAAAAGGTTCGAAGGAAAGATTGCGATGGTTACTGGTGGAGGTTCCGGAATAGGTGCCGATGCAGCCGCTGCCTTCGCACGGGAAGGTGCGACTGTGGTCGTCACCGATATTGATGAGGAGAAAGGTGGAAAACTCGTAGAAGAGATAAATAGCGAGGGCGGTAGGGCGATCTTTTTGAAGCACGATGTTTCTAATGCCGAAGAGACGGAAAAAGTCGTTAAAGCAATTGTGGAGAAATTCGGAAGACTTGACATAGCCTTCAACAACGCAGGCATAAGCGGCCCTTCGATTCCGGTGGCCGAGTACCCAGTTGACTCATGGGAAAAAATAATCTCCGTAAACCTGAGCGGAGTCTTTTACTCAATGAAATACGAAATCGAACAGATGCTTAAGCAGGGCGGAGGAGCCATAATAAACAACTCTTCGATTCTCGGAAAAGTTGGATTCAGCAACGCTTCGGCATACACGGCCTCCAAGCATGGCGTGGTAGGATTGACAAAGGCGGCGGCACTCGAATATGCCAGCAGGAATATAAGAATAAACGCAATCAACCCGGCCTTCATTAAAACTCCCCTGCTGGAATCGGCCGGTATGGGCCAATCTTCGCCTGCCTACGAGATGATGGTGGCTCTACATCCAGTAGGCAGGTTTGGAGAACCCCGGGAAGTCACCAGTGTAGTTCTCTTCCTCGCCAGCGACGGTGCTTCCTTCATACACGGGGAATCGATCATGGTCGACGGTGGGTACACGGCCAGATAATCTACCGCTGAGGTAACATATGTTACCGTCCTCTCTTTCACACTGAAGTATCATTTAGTTTAGAAGATGGAGGTGTGAAAATGAGCGAACTGTTCAACAGGGAAGATTTCCTCAAGAATCTTATAAAGAGAATACACGATGATCCGGAAAACCTTGAGAAGGTGAAAGAGGACTTCATGAGAATCGTCAGAGAGATGACTCCTATAGAGGTCGCGAAGATCGAACAGGAACTAGTCAACGAGGGTATGCCCGCCGAGAGTATCCAACTCATGTGTAATATTCACCTCGATGTTTTCAAAGAGGCGCTTAGCGAAGATGAGATCGATGTTGAACCGTGGCACCCTCTCCACATACTCGTCGAGGAACACAGAGACATCCTCAACAGGTCTAAAGAACTGCGCGGTAGAGCCGGTCGTATAAAAAACGGTGATCTCACACAAAGCGACATCCAGGCTATGGCCAATTTGCTCGACTATATGGATGAGGTAGAGAAATATTTCCTCAAGGAGGAGAATGTGCTCTTTCCCTATCTGGAAAGGCATGGACTGGTACAGCCGCCCGCGATCATGTGGAAAGAACACGATGAAATACGTGAATTGCGAAAGAAGCTGAGAGAGATAATAGACAACGGTACGATCGAGCCAGCAAAGGTTTTCGATCTCTCGATAGGTATAGGGGAGATCTTTTCCAATCATATATACAAAGAACATAAGATACTCTTCCCATCGGCTTTGAAACTGCTCTCACCGGAAGAGTGGCACGACACAAGGATACAGTTCGACGAGATTGGCTATTTTGCATACCGACCGATGCCTTTCGAGTTTTCACTTTCGGAATCGGTAATACAAACTTCCGGTAACGAAGGCCTTTTGAACCTGGGTAGCGGTTACCTGACTGTCGATCAACTGAGAACTATGATGAGTTCTTTACCATTAGACATAACCTTTGTGGATGCTGACGATACTGTTCGTTTTTTCAGCGAAGGACCTGACAGAATCTTCTTGAGAACGCGTGCGATCATAGGGCGGAAAGTTCAGAACTGCCATCCGCAAAAAAGCGTGAATGTCGTCAACAAAATCCTCGCTGATTTCAAGGCCGGTGAACGTGATTTTGCTGACTTCTGGCTCAACCTTGGCCCAAAAATGGTCTATATTAGATACATAGCCCTCAGAGATGCACAGAAAAGGTACATAGGAACGCTCGAAGTGACACAGAATATCGCACCTCTAAGAGAGCTGGAAGGCGAAAAAAGGATCTATGACGCTCTCTAGGAGTTGATCATATACCGGGTCGAAAATCGGGAGCAGATATTGTAGAATATAGTGTGGCTTTCAAGAATCTTCAATATTCTTCCGGAGGTATAAAATGGTTTATAGAGAGATGGGAAAGACCGGAGAAAAGGTATCTGCCCTGGGATTCGGCTGTATGAGGTTGCCCACGCTCGACAACGGCATAGATATACCTCAAGCGACGCGTATGTTGAGACATGCAATCGATAATGGCGTCGATTATGTAGATACGGCCTGGGGTTATCATAACGGCCAGAGCGAACCGTTCGTGGGTGAAGCTCTCAAAGAAGGATACAGGGAAAAGGTCAATCTTGCCACGAAACTCCCAAGCTGGCTCATCAAGAGTCGCGAAGACATGGATCACTATCTCGACGAGCAATTAAAGAGACTCCAGACAGATGTTATAGACTTCTACCTACTTCACGCCCTGAACAAAAGATTCTGGGACAACCTCGTGAAGAACAATGTCTTCGATTTTATGGACAGGGCAAAAAGTAGCGGTAGAATAAAGCATATCGGGTTTTCCTTTCACGATACGCTGGAGACCTTCAAGAAGATCGTCGATGCGTACGACTGGGAGTTCTGCCAGATACAGTACAACTTTCTCGACACCGACCACCAGGCCGGAACAGAAGGGCTCAACTATGCGTACAAAAGGGAGATGGGTGTTATAGTGATGGAGCCTCTCAGGGGGGGCAAGCTGGTCAGGCGTGTTCCAGGAGACGTGCAGAAGATATGGGATTTAGCTCCACAGAAGAGATCGGCCGTCGAGTGGGCACTCAGATGGGTGTGGAACAACCCGGCTGTCGGGGTCGTGCTAAGCGGTATGTCGAGCATGGAGCAAGTGGAGCAGAATCTGGAGATAGCCGACGCGGCTCTTCCAAATTCATTGACCTCTCAGGAACTCTCCCTTATATCCCGGGTCAGAGAGATATACATAAGCCGGATAAAGATCAATTGCACCGCCTGCGGGTACTGCATGCCCTGTCCCAACAACGTGGCTATACCCGATTCTTTTGAGGTTTACAACGACGCCGCGATGTTCGATGATGTGGAAGGTGCGAGAAGGGCTTACAACAACTTCTTCAAACCCGAAAGCAGGGCATCCAAGTGCATCGAGTGTGGGAGATGCGAGGAACTCTGTCCACAGAAAATACCCATAATAGAGAAGCTCAAAGAAGTTGCCGCACTTCTCGAATAACTATACAGAGTGTGACTCCGGGAGTCACACTTTTTATTTACCGGGCCATTGAATATTAACTATGCTGCTATATAATTATGCGGGAATACTGGTGAAAGAGCGCAGACGATCTGAACTCAAGGGGGGATATTGAGTGACTGGAATAGTTCTTGCCGCCGGTCTTGGCAAGAGAATGAGGTCGAACCTGCCGAAAGCCGCACATATGATTATCGATCGGCCAATGGTTAACTGGGTGATTTCATCACTGAAAGAGGCCGGAGTCGATAGGGTGGTGGTCGTAACAGGCTACAGGGCCGAGATAATAGAATCTCTTCTGGAAAGCGATATACTGACCGTTAGACAGAATGAACAGATGGGTACAGGACACGCCGTCATGATGGCCAAAGATTTTCTCGACGACGAGGATGTCGTGGTTGTGGCTGGAGATGAGCCGTTGATAAAGCCTTCGACTCTTCGGGATATGGTCCGCAGAAGGAGAGAGGCCGATCTGGATGTACTTTTTCTAACGATGTTTCCACCTGATCCTTCCGGATACGGCAGAGTCGTGAAGCGTGATGGAAAGGTTGAGATCGTCGAAGAGAGAGATGCCAGCGAAGAGATTAGGAACATAAAGGAAGTCAACACCGGTATCTATGCCTTCAGAGGATCTTTCATTAGTGATTCGATAGGTAGTCTGAGAAGCAACAACGAACAGGGTGAGTACTATCTGACCGATACGGTAGGCATGGCGGCCAGAGCCGATACAATGATTATAGCCGATGCCGAAGAAGTTCTTGGTATTAACAACAGGGCACAGCTTGCACAGGTGGCTAGAATCGCAAGAAAGAGGATAAATAACGCTCTCATGGAAGCCGGTGTGACGATAGTCGATCCAGAAACAACATACATAGGACCAAACGTGAAGATCGGTATCGACAGCGTAATAGAACCCATGACCTTTATTTACGGTCAGACTACGATAGGTCAGAACTGTCTTATAGGGCCGATGTCAAGGATACAGGATTCGAAAATTGCTGACAATGTCGAAATTGTGCGTTCGGAAGTACTGGAAGCCGATGTAAGGGAAGGAGCCAGAGTTGGGCCTTACTCACGCCTGAGGCCGGGAGCGGTGATCATGGAACAGGCTCATGTAGGTAACTTCGTGGAACTCAAGAAATCGATCCTCGGCAAAAGATCGAAAGCCAACCATCTCACATATCTAGGTGACACCACCATAGGCGAAGATGCCAATATAGGCGCTGGAACAATTACGTGCAACTACGATGGCAAAAACAAATTCAAAACCAGTATCGGCGACAGAGCCTTCATCGGGAGTAACTCCTCGTTGGTCGCACCGGTCGAGATTGGTGAAGGATCGGTAACGGCCGCAGGCTCGGTCATTACCGACGATGTGCCCCCGTACTCACTGGCACTCGGAAGGGCCAGACAGATCAACAAAGAGGGCAAATATAAAAAGAACCGGGAGGAGAAGGACTGATGCCATATCAGACGAACGAGATGAAGATCTTTGCGGGTTCGGCCAGTCTAGATCTATCGAAGAGCATTGCCGATTATCTTGGAGTTCACCTCGGAGACTGTCATACGAAGAGGTTTTCGGATGGCGAAATAAACCTCAAGATCGATGAAACCGTCAGAGGTCACGACATATTCGTAATTCAGTCTACGTGCAGCCCCGCGAACGAAAACCTGATGGAACTGCTGATCATGATAGATGCATTCAGAAGGGCTTCGGCCCACTCGATCTCGGTAGTGATCCCCTACTACGGTTACGCGCGTCAGGATAGAAAGGCCAGAGGAAGAGACCCGATAACGGCCAAACTAGTTGCAAACCTCATCACCACAGCGGGAGCAAGCAGAATAATAACGATCGACCTTCATGCCGAACAGATTCAGGGTTTCTTCGATATCCCCGTGGACAACCTTTGGTCTTTTCCTGTTTTTTCTAAGTTCTTCAGCGGACGCTCTTTCAATAAGGATGAGACGGTGGTAGTTTCACCAGATATCGGCGGAGTGAAAAGGGCCAGTAAATTCGCCTCCAAACTCGGTGTTCCCCTGGCGATTCTCGACAAGAGGAGACCTAGGGACAACGTGGCCGAGATGGTGCACATTATTGGTGAGGTGGAGAGTAAGACAGCCATAATCTTTGATGATATAATTGACACCGGTCGTTCACTTGTGGAAGCGTCCAAGATGCTAAAATCCAACGGCGCTCAGAGGATATTCGCCTGTGCGACTCACGGTGTCCTGTCGGGAGAGGCCAAAGAGATAATTGCCGGTTCCGAACTGGAGAAGGTCTTCATAACCGATACGATTCACCACGACGATCTGCCGGAAAACATAAGGATGTTGTCTATAGCTCCTCTTCTGGCAGAGGCTTTGACGCGTGTCAGGAAAAATCTCTCGGTGAGTATTCTGTTCAGATAGAGGAGGGAAACAAATGCACGAGATAAATTTCGTTGCTGAAATTCGCAGCGTAGAAACCAAAGCAAAGAACCTGCTGAATCAGGGAAAGATTCCGGCGGTAGTTTACGGACCAGAAGTTGAGACTTTCTCTGTAAGCCTCGACAAAGTTGAGGTGCTCAGAAATATAAACAAGATTGCCGAAACAACTTCTGTCATTCTATCCCTGGATGGCAAAGAACACCACGTCTTCCTTAAATCCGTTCAAAGAAACAAAGTGACCGACGCGATTATACATCTGGATTTCTACTCTCCATCAAAAGGTCACAGAATGGAGATTCATATTCCGATAAGGTTGAACGGAAAGCCGATCGGCATTGAAAAAGGTGGAATCGTAGAGCATATAATCAACGAACTCCCCGTCTCAGTACTTCCAAAGGATATCGTTGAATCAATAGATGTCGATATCTCTTCTTTCGATGTCGGCAAAATACTGAGAGTCAAAGACCTTCCTATTCCCGAAGGAATGAAGCCTCTTGTTGACGGTGAAGAACCAGTTCTCGTTATAGAACTTCCAAGAGCAGCCAGAGGGGCCGAGGTAGAAGAAGCACCGGAAGAAAAAGAGGAGACCGAGCCCGAAGTTATAAACAAGGGGAAGAAAGAGGAAGAAGAGGAATAAAAGGTGTTCCTCTTTGTAGGTCTGGGAAATCCCGGCCCACGTTATGTTCTTACCAGACATAACGTGGGTTTTCTCTTCGTGGACGAGATGATCAGGGACGGAGTCCGGAAGACCTTCAAAAAGAAGACTTATGAAGCCTATCTACTGGATGGAGAACCCAAGATCTATCTGGCAAAACCGCTTACCTTTATGAATCTCAGCGGTATCGCAGTGAAGAGTATGATCACTGACCTTAACTTCACAGGCGAGGATACTGTGGTTATAGTCTATGATGATATCTGGATCCCTCTTGGAAAGATAAGGATCAGGGAGAATGGCTCAGATGGAGGCCATAACGGTCTCAAATCGATAATCACCGAACTGGGAACGAAGGACTTTCCACGCATCCGCATAGGCGTTGGACCTCTACCGGAGAATCGGGATATGATCGATTACGTACTCGGACAGTTTTCAGATGAGGATTACAGAACAGTGAGCAAAGCGATAAACCTAGCCGTTCAGTCTGCGCGAGAAATAGTAGCCGGCGACTTCAAAAAAGTCATGTCGAAATACAACGGAATGGAAATATGATTCCCCGCAAAAAAACCGATGGCGAAGGAAAAACTATTACTTTTATGATTTCCTTAATATCTCACTGGCAAAGCAGAACTATAAGATCGTTGACGTTAGTTCCGGTAGGGCCGGTCTTGAGAAGTTCGCCAGATGTTTCCAGCGCGTGATATGAGTCGTTGTCCAGAAGATAGACATACGGATCTATTCCCCGCTCGATCATCTTTTTGGTACTATCGCCATCCACTATCGCACCTGCGGCGTCTGTTGGACCGTCCGTCCCATCCGTGCCGACACTGGCCAGAGCAACTTTATCCAGTCCGTCCGATGCAATAGCAAATGAAAGAGCCAGTTCCTGGTTTCTGCCGCCCAGTCCCGTCCCCCTGACGTGGACTACGGTCTCTCCTCCGAGGATTATCGCGCACGGTCTCTTCAGTGGCCGATCGTACATCTCTTCTCTGGCTATCGCCGCTAGAAAGGTCCCCGCTTCTCTGGCCTCGCAATCGAGAGTTGTGGTCAATATCATTGGTTCATAACCGAGTTCTCTGGCAAAGATGCTGGCAGCTTCGCAGGCTCTGCCTATGCTTCCTATAATCCTGGTCTGAACGTTACCTAGAAGATGCGGTGTCTCTTTCTTTAAGATCTCACGGAGTTCCGGCCTAAGGGTCAGACCGTACCTGTCGATTATGGATAGAGCCTCCTCGCAGGTACTGCTGTCGGGATATGCCGGACCGGAGGCTATCGAATCCAGTCTGTCTCCAAGAACATCGGAGAGTACCAGTGAATGTATCGTGGTTTGAGCGAACATCTTCGCGAAACGTCCGCCCTTTACTGCCGATAGACGCTTTCTAATAGTGTTGATCTCGACGATGTTCGCTCCCGACCTCAATAAGCGGTTGTTTATAGCAACCAGGTCTTCCAGAGAGACTCCCTCCACTGGCTTTTCGAAGAGTGCCGAACCGCCTCCGGAAACCAGAAACAATATATTGTCTGGCTTGATGGTACCTATCATTTCCAGTGCTTTTGTCGTTGCGGCGATTGTGTTGTCGTCAGGAAGGGGGTGTCCGGCTTCCATGCAATCGATGTCCGGAATGTCGCCTTCGACGTGTCCGTACTTGGTGATTACCACTCCGGTCGTGATAGACCGACCGAGCTTCTCTCTCGCCGCCTTCGCCATCCTCCAGGCGGCTTTTCCGATGGCCAACAGGAAAGTCTTCCCGGGTAAGTACAGACCCTCCAAAGAATCGTAAACCGCCTTTTCCGGCAGTACGGTTTCTATTGATCTCTCAACTATATATCGTGCATCGTCTTTTATATTGTTCACTGTCTATCACCTCAAATTTAAGAGTTTGCCGTCTTACTTCGGTGGTCAGAAAGCTCACTAGGGGCGGAACAATCGAACTACATCTCCTGAATTATAAAGCTTTGGTACAGGTTTATCAGAATAAAAGAAGCGGTGATCTCTCACCGCTTCTTTTGTTAGAAGGTTTGTCTTATAGAAGGATCGTTAGGTTCAAATACACACCTGGCAGGAAATTGTACAAAAGGCTCAGGCCCGCACTCAATATCAAACTGTCCGCAGGTCTCAGCAGAAATTCCCAGCCTCTACCGAAGACGGGAATGAAAAACAGGAACTTTCCGTCGAACGTAAAGGCGTTCACTTCGTTTGGTGTTATCGGTTTCTCGTAATAGGTGCTAGCCTGGAAAAGGAAGAAGTCCATCCCCTCGAAACCGGTGATATTACCCATCATATCGTACACGACATCTCCGTAGAGACCCTGACCGAGAATGAAGTTTTTTGGAGCTGCAACGAAGATCGAAGCAACCATAAGCACTGCAACCAGAATAAGCAGCTTCTTCATGTGAATACCCCCTTTTATGGATTTCTAGAGCATCTCAAACATAATTAGATTTTACACTCATTCCATGCCTTAAGTCAATCTCTTGTTCATCTCTGAGATCGAATTGTCAGGCCCGTAATCTTCAAAACGCTACGGTTCTTCAGGCGAACCGTCTTCCCTGGAGTAGGTAAGGAGGTCGAGGCTGTCGTTTTTCACCGAGTACTTCCAGCGGGTGAAAAGTATTTCCTCTCTCGATAACGTTCTGTACTGGATGGTGGCATCGTAAGTGTACTCTCCCCATTCAACGGTGGAATAATTCGATTCGACCACTTCAACTCTCTGCAGACTTTCACCCTCGTCAAGCAATCTCTCTCTTATGAATAGTTCCGTGGTCTTCTCTATCGTACCAATCATGCTTTCCGGGCTGAAGCTCTCCACCCGTCCCCTGGTAGAAAGAAGCATCAGTATTATCGCGAGGACTATAACCATGATTATAGAGTACTTGGTAACTATCGACCTTACTTCACTGTCATGTTCCGGGTTAATAGAAAAATTTCCACTCAATAAAAAGACCCCTTTCGGGGTCTATTATATCGGTTACGCTCGGATTTTTCAGAATACGACGGCGATACTCAGCTTCACCGCCGAAATTATGCTTGCAGGAATTGTGGTGGGAGCGAGAACCGCAGACAAAATCTGAAGCGGTGAAGCGGCCACACCCGCTCCAAGCAGAAGAGTTTGGTTGTTCTGGAGAACCAGGGCATAATCGAACCCCGCACCGACGTAGGGGAAGATCACGAGGTTAGTCCCAAATTCATAGTAGAAATTGACCTTCTGCAATTCCAGAGGACTGAAATAGGTCTTCCAGGTCCAGCCCAGTCCAAGGTTGGGCCCGGTCCAGCCTGTTATGTTTCCAAAAACATCCAGTTTTGCCTCTCCGTAAACGGGGGAATGTAACCCGGCCACCAGGGGTTTTCCGTGCGCTTTATCAGGCCATACGATCAAAGGCTCTGAGAAAAGCGCTACAGCCAGTCCAAGAACCACGAACAGCAAAAGCAATTTCTTCATCTCTATCCCTCCTAAGTGTTTTGTGCGAACTCAACCGGAGTTCCTTAAGAAATTATACAACAACGCTTCCCCTTAAACTATCAACTGAACATCATCAATTCAATCGCACTGAACAATCTACTAGCCGATCTGTACTCTCGTAATTTATGTTTTAGAGCGCTGCTGTTTTCTTTGCAGGCCATTGATGATAGAATCTTTTATAAGGTAATTATGCCGACTTTGTCTTGCCAGTACACTTTGCGATGACTGGGAGAGATACGCTTTGGGAAGAATAATCGTCTTTGCGGGAAATGTCGGTGCCGGAAAATCCACGATTGCCGGAGCTGTGGCCGAGAGATTGAGATACGGAGTCCATTTCGAATCCGTTTCCGATAACCCCTTTCTGGAAGATTTTTATTACGATCAGAAGAGGTGGTCGTACCATCTGCAAACTTACTTTCTCTATCACAGATACTGTTCACTTAAACACGCTGAGGCAAACGAAAACATGGTTTTCGATCGTTCTATCTACGAAGACGCAGAAATCTTCGCACGCAACCTCTTCGAAACCGGAAAAATGTCCCGTAGAGAATATGATGCCTATACGACAATGTTCTATGCGATGATCAACTATCTGAAGAATCCCGACCTTCTGGTCTATATCGATGCAGATATCGACACGATTCTCACGCGTATCAGGAGAAGAGGCCGCGAAATGGAGCTGGCCGTGCCGATTGCATATTGGGAGCAGCTGGATAGGCTTTATTCCGACTGGATAAGGAGTTACAACCGCTCTCCCGTGTACAGGATCGATGCCAGAATAGTCGATATTGTGACTAACCCCAGCCAGCTGGATACGGTGATGAGAGATATCGAAGCGATAATCAACGGATGAACGAAAATGAGTTAGTTTTTACGATAAATCCAACTCTGTAGCTTATGGGAGGTAGTTCGAAATGAAGAGGCTCTTTCTGATCTTGATGTTCTCGATAGTGACGGTTTTTGCCTTTTCCAGTCCGGGATTCTTCATCAGTTTCTTCCCGGTGCTTTCGTACAACAATCTACCGGTGCACGATAGAGACTACCGACCTACTATGTACGATATGTACGACTATTTCAAATACCCTGCCTTCGCGACTTTCGGAGTCGAATTATCTGGCTCCTCTTACAGGGCGCTCTTGAGATTCGATTTTAGGCAGGATCTTTCGGCCTATCTTCGGGGTAGAGGCTGGTCCAACTTACCGCTCGATCCAAACAAAAATTCTCTCTACATCGATACCGATTTGCCCAGGGTCGGACTGGCCGAATACGAGAACTCTCTAATCAGGCTTTCGGCAGGCAAAAGAAAGCTACACTTCGGGCCGGCCACATACAACTTTGTGTTGTCGGAGACCGTTCCTTACTTCGAACATATATGGTTCGATTTGAACACGGAAGTCTCCTACGGCAGATATTACTACAACTTTTTTATCATCTCTTCCGATAGATCGGTCTATAACAGTCCCAAAACGTTGATAGGTCACTCCTTTGGCTTCAGCAACCAATTCCTGAGATTGGGCCTGGTAGAGACCAACCTGATTAGCAAAACTTTTCCCGACTTGAGAGACCTCAGCCCCTTCACCATCTTCCACAACAATTACGCCCGGAACTCAAATGTGAACGCCGGTATCTTCCTGGAGTTGGATCTCGACCGTTTCGACATGTATGGTTTGCTGTATGCCGACGATATATTGATACCGGGAGACAGAACGAAAAACCCCACATCTCTGGGTTGGTACGCTGGCGGTACATATACTTTTATCGATGGGGGGAATTACTCTGGTCCTCTTCTGTGGGACAGTCAGTTCACACTCCGCGAAAAAACGGTTTTCGATAGCTCCGGAGGACTGAAGCTGAAGTACGAACATTACCACAGCACCCCCTACCTCTACAACAGAGACTTCGAAGAGGGAAAGTACACTAATCCGATCCGCTTCAATGCCGGCGACATCGAGGGTGGACAGTACGTGATTGTCAACGGCTTTTACGGATTTCCTTACGGTCCTGATGTGACTCTGGACCTTCTCGCACTCTCTTATGAAACGGAGAAATTACTGGCAGAAATCCGCCTTGAGTATCTTAGGTCGGGCGTTTACAAGATCGATGATTATTACGGTGAACCTTTCGAATACGAATGGTACAGATTGGCCGAACCGATCACCGGAAAAGCCTTGCTGAGCTTCAATCTGCACTACAGCCCCGAGGGCAAACAGGAGTTTTTGTTTTCGTCGTTGCTTTCGTTCGGCGAGAAGCTGGGATTCAATTTCAAGGTTGGATACGGAAAGTTCTTCGATTTTTAAGTTACTTACTGTGTATAAGTGCAGAGATTTGCATAATTGAATAAGGTTGCGTGCAAATACTTGCACAACATATGTTTCTCTGTAACTTGATATTCTATTATCAGCTATAAATGCCAGACTCGCTTTGGTGAACGGTCTGGCATATTTTTGCTTCTAAAATATTGAAACATAAGTTGAAAAACACAATTAGGGGGTGTTCCACAATGACGGATAAGTTTTCCAAGATCGCCAAAAGGATGAAGTCTAATATTATAAGAGAGTTGCTCAAAGTCACCGGCAAACCCGGAATGATCTCCTTTGGTGGGGGAGTTCCAGACCCGGAGACCTTTCCAAGACACGAGATGGCGGAAATATCCAGAGAAATACTGGAAAACGAATACAGATATACATTGCAGTACGCATCTACCGAAGGCGATCCGATACTGAGAGAGGAGTTCATCGCCCTTCTCAAGAGAGAGAACGGGATCGAAGGTCTGGAGTTGGACAACCTTCTCATAACCGTTGGTTCTCAGAGTGCGTTAGATCTGGTTAGTAAAATCTTTCTTGACGAGGACAGTATCTACTTCGTATCCAAGCCAGTCTATCTGGGAGCGGCCAGCACCTTCTCGTTGAGGTCCAGACAGTACGTTTACATGAATCTCACCGAAGACGGTGTAGATCTCGATGAATTGGAACAGAGCCTTGAAGAGATTAAGACAAGGGGAGATATAGGAAAAGTCAAGTTCATATACGTCATATCAAACTTTCACAACCCAGGAGGAGTCACGATTTCTCTGGCCAAGAGAAAGCGGCTGGTGGAAATAGCCGAAAAGTACGATGTTCTGATCGTCGAAGACGATCCATATGGAGATCTCAGATACGACGGCGAACCCATAGATTCCATATTCAAAATTGGAGGAAAAGACAGGGTTCTGCTACTCAAAACTTTCAGCAAGATACTCTCGCCCGGATTGAGACTCGGAGTTGTTATCGGTAACCACGATGTCATTAGAAAGATGGTCATGGCCAAACAGGCGGCCGATCTCTGCACACCCAGTTTGACTCAGAGGCTGGCGGCCAGGTACCTTCAGAGACACGACATCATGGCTCAGATTAAGCCGACCATAGCCCTTTACAAAGAGAAGAAAGACCTGATGCTGGCAGAACTGGAGAAAAACTTCGGTGACATGGAAGGTTTCCATTGGACCAGGCCAGATGGGGGTCTCTTCATATGGTTCACACTTCCGGAAGGCTTCAACACAGATGAAATGCTTGAAATGGGAAAATCCGAAAACATCCTCTTCGTACCGGGAATCGCTTTTTCGCTGGACGATACCTGTAAGAACTCGATGCGACTCTCCTTCTGTCTCCCTCCAAAAAACGACATAATAGAAGGAGTTAGAAGATTGAAGAAGGTTATTATGGAATATGGCAAGGAAAGGAATCTTCTTTGAGGGAGTGAAACTATGAAAGTTCTGGTTATTAATCCGGGGTCGACTTCCACAAAAATAGGTGTTTTCGAAGACTCTATGCTGATAGTAGCCGAATCTTTGAAGCACATGAAGCATGAGGATTCATCAAACGATAAGGGAGTGGCATCGAGAGCCGAGGAGATACGGAGTTATCTCGCTGTCAAAGATATCCCTCTCGAGCAGTTCGATGCGATTGCCTGCCGGGGAGGAATACTTCCCCCCATGGAAAGCGGTACATACAGGGTGAATGAAGAGATGTGCCAATATCTGCTTAACAGTTCCAAAATGGATCACCCTGCAAATCTGGCTGCCCCAATAGGAATGGAGCTGTCGCGCGGCAGTATTCCTGTCTTCATAACCGACCCGGTTTCAGTTGATGAGTTTTCGCCCGAGGCCCGCTACTCGGGTCTCCCACAGATACCCAGGGTTTCACTCTTGCACGCGCTTAACATGAAGGCGGCGGCGAGACAGGTGGCGGCTGAATTTGGAAGAAATGTCGAAAGTCTCAACCTGGTGGTGGTACATCTGGGAGGGGGGATATCCGTTGGACTTCAATTGAGAGGAAAGATGGTCGATGTAAACAACGCGAACGATGAAGGCCCCTTCAGTCCAACGAGATCGGGAGAACTGCCCGTTGGAAGCATCGTGGAAGCCTGTTTCAGCAGCGGACTATCCGAAAAGGAGCTGTTATCTCGGTACACCAAAGCCGGTGGAATGATCGCCTATCTGGGTACCGATGATCTAAGGGTAGCCATGGAAATGGCCAGAAGCGATGAAAAGGCACGCGAAGTGATCGAAGCCATGGCCTACGGGATCGCCAAAGAGATAGGCGGAATGTGCGCTGTAGCAGGTGGACAGATAGACGCGATAGTTCTCACGGGAGGCATGGCTTACAACAGCAGCTTCGTAGAAATGATCAAAGGATACGTGAGCAGATTCGCTCTCGTTGTTATAGAACCCGGTGAGAATGAGCTCATGTCGCTGGCCTTAGGAGCCGAGCGTGTGCTTTCCGGTGTTGAAAAAGCGAAAGAGTTCCATCTGGAGGTGGTACTTTGATAACCAATCTTTCTACGCTCGTGAAACTGGCAAAGAAAAATCCGAAAGTAGTTGCGGTTGCTGCCGCCGAAGATGAGGTGGTTATCTCGTCGGCGAAGGAGGCTTATCTCGAGGGAATCGCCACCTTCCGCTTCTACGGTTCGGCCGATAAGATAGAAGAGATGTGTTCGGCCTTGAATTTCAAAGAAGGTTACACGATCATAGATTGCAAAAACAAAACAGAATCAATAACCGGTGCGATACTTTCGGTCTGCTCAGGTGAGAGTCAGCTTCTCATGAAAGGGTATATAAAGACTGGGGAGCTTCTGAGTGCCTTTCTCAAGGATGATTTCAACCTAAAGACAGGCAGAACCATGAATCTGGTGACTATCTTCGAACTGGAAAGGTATCACAAACTCCTCCTGGTCACTGACGCTGGAATGGTTATATCTCCAGATCTCCAACAGAAAGCCGACTCCATCGTGAATGCAGCTTCAGTTGCCAGAGCTCTGGGTATTGAAGTGCCAAAGGTGGCCGTGCTGGCGGCAGTTGAAGTCATTAATCCTAAGATGCCGGCTACTATTGATGCGGCGGTTCTCTCTCAAATGGCCGCCCGTGGTCAGCTTGGTGCGGTTGAGGTCGATGGTCCCTTTGCCCTGGATAACGCGATCTCGGCCGAAGCCGCGAAGCACAAGGGAATAGTCAGCCCGGTGGCGGGAGACGCCGACATAGTTATAGTACCCGATATCGAAGCCGGAAACATCTTTTACAAGGCGATGGCCTTTTTATCGGGTGCAGAGCTGGCAAGTACGATAGTCGGCGGAAAGGTGCCAATAATTTTGACATCCAGAGCCGACTCCGAGAGGACGAAACTCCAGTCCATAGCACTCAACGTCGTACTGGCGGGAGGGGTATGAATGCCGATTGTTCTGGTAATCAATCCCGGCTCCACATCTACCAAACTCGCACTTTTCAATGATCGTGAGCTTATCAGGGAACACACCATAAGACACCAGCCAGAGGAACTCTCTCAGTTCAACACTCTCTACGAGCAGAGGATCTTTCGCAAGAAATTGATAGTCGAATTTCTCCAGAAAAGCGGCTATCCGCTGGATAAAATTGACCTGATAGTCGGAAGGGGTGGAATGCTCAAACCTCTCCAGGGTGGTACATACTATGTGAATGATAGTATGATAGAGGACCTGAAAACAGCCCGGTATGGAGAACACGCCTCGAATCTCGGGGCAATACTGGCCAGAGAACTTTTAAGCGAGAGCGGCAGGGATATACCGGTCTTCATCGCCGACCCCGTGGTGGTCGATGAGATGGAACCGCTCGCCAAGTATTCCGGCCATCCCGACTTCAAGAGAAGATCGATATTCCACGCGCTCAACCAGAAAGCTGTTGCAAGACAGGTAGCTGCAAGGTATGGTAAAAGGTATGAAGAGATGAATCTCGTGGTTATTCACATGGGTGGAGGTATTTCAATAGGTGCCCACAGAAAGGGAAAGGTCATCGACGTCAACAACGCGCTCGACGGTGATGGCCCTTTCAGCCCAGAAAGATCGGGGACTCTACCACTGACCGGTCTTATAAAGCTCTGTTTCTCCGGCACTTACACAAAAGACGAAATGAAAAAACTTATAAAGGGCAAGGGTGGATTGATGGCCTACACCGGTACGACAGATTGCCAGAAAGTCCAGATGTACATTCGTCAAGGTGACCAAAACTGCAAGATGGCTTACAAAGCGATGGCCTATCAGATAATCAAATGGGCTGGAAAGATGGCCGCCGCTCTCAGAGGCGAAGTGGATTCTATAATAATCACCGGTGGTATAGCTTACGACAAGAATTTCATGATCCCCTGGCTCACTGAAAAGCTTTCTTTCATAGCCCCGATAGACATCGTGCCGGGCGGGAACGAAGAACTGGCTCTCGCCATGGCCGGTCTCAGGGTTATAGAAGGTTCAGAGGAGGCCAGAGAGTACGATGGACTTTCCCGGTAAGATACTGATATTCATGGGAATGTTCGGAAGTGGAAAGACGGAGATCGCTCTCAATTTCGCACAATCGCTTTCGAGGTCCGGACAGAGAGTAGCGCTAGCCGATATAGATACCGTCAGCCCTTATTACAGATCGAGAGATCTCAGGGAAACCTTCGAAAAAGATGGCATAAAGATAATTGCGCCGGCGGGAAAGCTTGCCCAAGCAGATCTTCCGATCATACCCCCTGAAGTCTTTGGTTACGTGGAAAACCCCGAATACAGAATTGTAATAGATGTTGGTGGCAACGACGACGGTGCGGTGGTTCTATCCTCTCTGAGCCGGAGATTGCCGGTGGAGAGGTGCACAACTTTCTACGTTTTGAATCCATACAGACCTTTCAACGATACGGTCGCCAACGCAGTATCACACGTCGAGAGACTGGGGCAGAGATCGAGAATGAGGATAGACTTTCTCGTGAATAACTCCAACATCGGCCCGGAAACGACTGAAAAAGAGATACTGTACGGAGAGGACTTTATCGAAAAGATCTCGAAAATAACGGCAATACCCGTGGCCTTCACCGTCGTCATGAATTGTGTAAATTCTCTGAAAGGAAGGTATCACGAGTTTCGTATAATCAAATACATGAAAAATCCTTGGGAGGGTAGAGAATGAGTAAGAATTTCGTGAAAATCGACGAAGAACGTTGTAAAGGTTGCGGCCTTTGCATTAACTTCTGTCCGAAGAAAGTACTCAGTTTCTCCGAAAAGTTCAATAGCAAGGGCTATCATCCAGCCAGACAGCACGATCCCGACAACTGTATCGGATGCGGTTTCTGTTACATGATGTGCCCTGACACAGCTATAACCGTCTTCAAAGAGACGGCGAAGGTCTGAAGGAGGGATAAACATGGCCGAAAAAGTAATGGTCAAGGGAAACGAAGCGATGGCCGAGGCCGCCGTAAGGGCCGGTTGCCGCCTTTATTTTGGATATCCCATAACCCCCCAATCCGAGTTCACCGAATATATGGCCCGTAGAATGCCACAGGTCAATGGTGTATTCCTGCAGTCCGAGAGTGAGGTCGCGGCCGTCAACATGGTTTACGGGGCTGCCTGCACTGGAAACCGGGTGATGACATCCACTTCCAGTCCAGGCTTCAGCTTGATGCAGGAGGGAGTCTCCTACATAGCCGGAGCCATGCTTCCGGCTGTGTTCGTGAACGTTGTGAGGGGAGGTCCGGGGCTGGGAGATATACAACCGGCCCAGAGCGACTATTTCCAGGCAACCAAGGGAGGTGCTCACGGTGATTACCACCTTATAGTCCTCGCGCCTGGCAGTATTCAGGAGTCAGTAGATCTTATGGAAGATGCCTTCCGAATGGCCGATGAGTACCGCATGCCCGTACTTATTCTGGCCGATGGAATGCTCGGGCAGATGATGGAGCCAGTCGAGTTCCCGGAATTCGTCAAACTGGAAGGGATAAACGATCATTCGGCCTGGGCTCTCAGGGGAGCGACAGGGCGTAATGCCAATAAGGTCACTTCGTTCGACATCGATCCCGTGAATCTTGAAAAGATGAACATGCTCATTCAAGAGATTTACAAAAGAGTTAGGGTCAGAGAGGTCAGGTACGAGGCGATCGCCCTTGAAGACGCCGAGTATATGCTCGTGGGATACGGTACCATGGGAAGAATCCTCGGCAGTGTCGTGAAGCTAGCGCGAAATAAAGGCATAAAAGTCGGCCTCTTCAGACCGATCACGCTTTGGCCCTTTCCTTACGCCGAGCTGAAAAAAGCTGCGCAAGGTGTTAAAACGATCCTTACCGTCGAGATGTCAACTGGCCAGATGGTGGAAGACGTCAGGCTCGCCGTCGAAGGTTCCGTCCCCGTTGAGTTCTATGGAAGAACCGGCGGAATGGTTCCAACGCCCGACGAAGTCCTCGCAGAGCTACTTAAACATGTATGAGGTGATGATATATGATTGAAGCGACTTACAAAAGACCGGAATCGCTTGCAAAAAGGGAATTTTCATACTGTCCGGGATGCCATCACGGTATAATACACCGCCTTGTAGCCGAGACAATAGACGAGTTGAACATAAGAGAAAAGACGTTGATGGTCGCACCTGTGGGCTGCTCAGTCTTCGCCTACGAGTTCTTCGACGTTGACGGTACAGTTGCGCCGCACGGAAGGGCACCGGCCGTTGCCACCGGGATGAAACGCTCGTTGCCCGATAGAGTGGTCTTCACCTACCAGGGCGACGGTGACCTTGCGGCCATCGGAACTGCCGAAATAATTCACGCCGCCAACAGGGGAGAGAAGATAACGACCATCTTCGTAAATAATGCGATCTACGGAATGACCGGTGGCCAGATGGCTCCCACCACTCTGCTAGGAATGAAGACCACTACTTCCCCTTACGGGAGAAAATCCGAAACCGAAGGCTTCCCGCTACACGTATCGGAGTTGCTAAAGGAGACAGCCGGAATAATATATCTCGAAAGAGTCGCGGTTAGCTCTCCACAGGAAGTGAGAAAGGCAAAAGCAGCAATAAAGAAGGCTTTCACGGTTCAGTTGAGGGGTCTGGGCTTCGCGATGGTCGAGGTGCTTTCCACCTGTCCGACGAACTGGGGGTTGAGTCCGGTCGAATCGATAAAGTGGTTGAACGAAAACATGAAAAAGGAATACCCTCTCGGTGTTTTTGTCGATAAGGTCGGTGATCTGAAATGAAAGAACATCTTCTAGTGGCTGCCGGATTCGGAGGACAGGGAGTGATGCTCCTGGGTCAGGTCATAGCTACGGCAGGCATGTTTGATGGAAAGTACACCACATGGCTCCCCTCCTACGGGCCCGAGATGAGGGGAGGGACGGCCAACTGCACGGTAGTAATAAACGATGAACCGATAGGTTCTCCGATAACCGAGAGTCCCAACGAGCTGATCGTGATGAATATCCCCTCGTTGATAAAGTTCGAGAAGCATATACAGCCCGGTGGAGTTATGATAATCAACACCTCGGTTGTGGACAGAGAGTCCACGAGAAAAGACATAGAAATCGTCAAGATCGACGCCGGTGCAGTGGCAGAAAGGCTTGGAAACATGAAAGTGGCCAATATGGTGATTCTTGGAGCCTATATCGCAAAGACCGGCTCCGTTACGCTCGAGGGTGTGAGAAAGGCCTTTGAGAAGAAACTCACGGGCGAGAAAGCGACCCTCATAGAACTCAACATCCAGGCGGTAAAGGCCGGAATGGAAGCCGTAGAGCAGTAACGGCAAAGGCTAAGCTATCTCTTTACGATCTCCCGGCAACGGTTGCTACCTGTCCGCTGCCGGTTCCTTTAAAAAATTGTGGAGTTTCTGGGTGATGATGATGGACGAGAAAGAGATATCAATTTATAAAAGGATCTATGAAACAGTCAAAATGATACCTTCCGGTAAAGTTGCCACTTATGGACAGATAGCCAGGATAGTTGGGGGGTGTACAGCCCTAATGGTGGGATACGCAATGGCTGGAGTGAGCGACCTCGAAGTCCCCTGGCAACGTGTGATAAACTCCAAAGGCAGGATCAGCATACGCGATCATGCCGGTTACTCTCTTCAGAAAGCTATCCTGGAACGCGAAGGCGTCGAGTTCGACGAGAGTGACACGGTCGATCTTTCCGTTTATGGCTGGCATGGACCGGAGCTCTATCTTTTTTGAAGCACATTTATCTCAAGGGTATGGCTCTTCTCGACCGAATGTCCCTCGAAAAGCCCATGAAATCTGAAGGTCACTTTGTACATTCCGGGCTGAGTTGGAGTCCAGTTGTAGATGCAGTGATCTCCTTCTTTGGTCAAGGTTCCGGGAGAATCGACCAGTTCGACCTCGGCCGTTGATCGCCAGACCCAGGCGAATTCGGGAATGTACCATGCGGTCGATCCAACGTACTGCCAGTCGGCCAGTAGGGTGTTCACCCTGAATTCGATCGTATTGCCTTCGTACTCGCTGATCGAGGGGATTGCGATGGTTCTGCAGAATTCTTCGAAGGAGTTGAGATAGAACCAGTCGTCCCAGAAAGGTACTATGTTAGCTCCAGCGCTTTCGTAAGCTTTTTCAACAATACCCACGCAAGAGTAAAGGTCTCTTTTCGTGAATGGAAGGTCCCTGTAACCCGACCAGGCCAGACCAACCGACCAGAGAGCACCGTTATCGGACACCCTGTAGAGATACCTCGAGATCTTCCTTCTCTGCTCGCCGGTGAGCTCTCCAACGTATCTTCTTGGACCGGTGAAGGCAGAAGCCCAATATTTCAACCAGCGCGAAGAATATGTGTCGTAGTTGAAAAGGTTGACATATTTCGAACCATCGAGGTCGTTTGGAAAGACGAAGACTCCCTCTTCGATGAGGTTGAAACCATGGGTCTGATAGGGATAGGAATCGGCGAAGGTCTCTCCGTCGTTGAAGCCGTAGTTTTCATTAGACATGACCGCCTCTCTATCGACGCCGAGATAAACGCCCGAATGCGAGGGGATCCAGTTAGGTCCTATGTGATAAAGCAGATCTCCTTCGAGAAGGTACTTTCCGGGAAGATGCTGGGCAAAGTAAAGGGCGTCGGCCCTGCTTATGAGCAGGCAGTAAGGGAGCTGAGTGAACCTCACCACGGTTTCTAGAGCATCACGGCTCACAGAAAATTCGTAACCGGAATCGGCAAGCGAGAAGGCACCATCTCTCAGCAGGGGCTGTACCATAAGCACCTGCGACACTTCCACTCCAAGCAACTCGTGAGAGAGCTCCATGACTATTCCGGAAAGGGACCTATCCTCCTCGAAGACCAGCAAAAGACTGTCTCCGGAGAGTCTTTGAACCGCGTAGGATAGTGTCGCTGTTTTTTCAGCCCCTTCCAGCGATAGCTTTACGCCGGGAACGATCTCCAGAAAAGACTCCCACGGCGAGAAAGTGAACCTTAGATATCTCAGCGAAGCCGAAGAAATCCTGACGCATGAAGAAATCAGGAAAATCACTATGAAAATTATTATAAACGCCGACCTTCTCATCTATCGTGAACCTCCCGCTGAAATTCTAGCATCCACGCAGGAAATAAAGCGACAACTATCATATACTTGTTAGGGAGATCGGAGGAAAGCATGCGAAAAATATCGAGATCCAGCTCGGTTGCCGTCGGGACGCTGGCCATATTAACATTCTCAATCATATCTAAGGGAATGGGCTTTTTCAGAGAGATGCTCATAGCCGGTCTTTTCGGAACTTCCGGCAATCTCGACGCAGTATTCATCGCCATGACGCCCGCCACCACTCTCTCCAGCATAGTCGCCGGAGCTCTAGCCTCGATCTTCGTACCTATCTATCACTCTATAAAGAGAGAAGATGCCCTCCGTTCGAAAAGATACGCCGGTACTGTGTTTATGGCGGGAAGTCTTATTTTCCTCTCCATGGGCATTATTTTTTTGCTGATACCCGATCTGGTGATAAAGCTCTTCGCTCCTGGTTTTTCCGACGAAACCATCGCCTATGCCTCTAGAAAGCTGAGATTTCTCTCGATATATCCATTAGTAGGTGGACTGGAGAACCTTCTGGGAACTCTTTTGAAGGCCAGCAGGAGGTTCATACAGTTCGGCATCTCCCAGCTGATCTTCAACGTTGTGGCCATACCGGTTATCCTCTTCACCTCCCCCTTTCTCTCGGAAGCCTCGTATATACTGGCTTGGATCGTCGGAAACGCCCTGACGGTTTTGCTCTACGCTCTACAATCGCGGGACCTTTTCGTGTTGAAATTGGATAGGGGGACAAGAATAATCGAGACGCTCACCCTTTCTCTGCCTTTGATTTTATCGGGAAGTCTGAGTCTGATAAATGGAATGGTCGATAAAGCCTTCGTGTCTCTGCTTCCTCCCGGGAGGGTCTCCTCTCTCCAGTACGCACACACACTTCTGGGATTGATCACGTTCATCGTGACGGCCTTTTTGATGACTTCCTACACAGAGCTCTCCGAATTCGTCGTATCCGGAGAGCACGAAAAGACACGCGAAAGACTTCGAAAAACCGTCACAAGTTCGCTAAACATCGCCCTACCTCTCGCGGTATGGGTGATATCCATGGCCGAACCTCTAGTGAGATTCATATACCAGCGTGGAGAATTCGACGCCGATTCGACGAAGCTCGTCAGCATGGCCTTGATAGGTTACGGCGCACTCATAGTTATTTCGCCCGTATCGCATACATGTTCTAGCTACTTCATAGCTCGAAAAAAACTTCGCTTCATAACCCTTATATCCTTCATATCCATAATGCTCAATGTTCTCTTCGACTGGTTACTGTTGGAGCCTCTCGGCCACGCAGGCATAGCCGCCAGTACCTCGTTAGTTTCACTGAATTCGACCGTGATTTACAATCTCCTCATGAAAAAGGAGGGAATGAAATTCATGCCCTTCAGGAGGATCTTACTGCTTTTGATTTGTGCTGTGGCTCTCTATCTTTTTGTTTTCGTCTTGAAGTTTTTTTCTACCACCCTGCTATGGCTACTGCTGGGGAACGCAGTTTTCTTCGCGTTCTTCCTGTTCAGCGCGCGGAGTGAGATTATCGCCGGTCTTTCCCGGATACGCTCGATAAGACGTTCATGAGCTTAAAAATCCGCCCATTCGAAAAAGGCGGCCAGATGCGATAGGAGGTCTTCAAATTGAGGAATATACTGGTTATAGGTGCCGGTCCGGCCGGCCTTTTCACTGCCATAAGCTGTACGACCGAGGGGAGAAACGTCACCGTACTCGATAAAAACGACTCGCCCGGCAAAAAGCTTCTGATGACGGGTTCGGGACAATGCAACCTCACAAACTTGAAGGCCCCGAAGCAAATGCTGAAGCATTACTTCGGGATCGAAGCAGAAAGGTTTCTCAAGCCAGCCCTTATGGCTTTTGACAGTTCCAGACTGATCGAGTTCTTTCAGAAGAGTGGGCTGAAGATGACCGTGAGAGACGACGGAAAAGTCTTTCCTGTAACACTTAGCGCCAGGGATGTACTTGAAGTACTTCTGGCCGAGTGTGAAAAGCAAGGGATAACCGTCGAATGCAACTGTCGGGTTACATCCGTCGATAGGAAAGACGACGGAACCTTTCTTGTCAAGACTCCGGGGAGAAATTTTCAGGCCAACTACCTGGCCATAACGACCGGTGGCAGGAGCTATCCCTACACCGGCTCGTCGGGGGATGGTTACCTCTTCGCGCAAAAGATGGGACACACTATTCAAGAGCCAAGGCCAGCTCTTTCAGCCGTATATATAGACGACTTTCCCTTATCAGACCTCTCGGGAATCTCCATAAAGCAGGCCAAAGTCTCTCTCTGGAGGAACGGGGGCAAGATAGCCGAAAGAAGAGAGGATCTCCTGCTGACCCATACGGGACTATCCGGCCCAGCGATCTTGCATCTCTCCAGAGAGATACTCCCGGGAGACACTCTGCTTATCAACCTCGCCGGTTGGAAGAGGGAAGATGCGGACAGGCTTCTTTTGGAGAGATTGACCATCAATGGCAAGAAGAACATTAAGAATATCTTGGCCGATCTGGATCTGCCGGAGAGGTTAATCGAAAAGCTTGTGGAACTCTCCGGTGCAGCGGCGAGAACGGGAGCTGAGATAAAAAAGCAGGAAAGGAAGAAACTGGAGAGGCTTCTCACAAGTCTCGAGATGAAAGTTTCCAAAACCGGGGACTTTCTCACCGCCATGATGACGAGAGGGGGTATTTCAATCACGGAGGTTAACTCCAGGAGCATGGAATCGCGTCTGGTTCCCAATCTCTTCTTCGCCGGCGAGGTTCTTGACTTCGACGGAGAGACGGGCGGATACAATCTCCAGGCGGCTTTCTCGACGGGTTATCTGGCCGGAATCTCGATTCGAGCAAAATCGGGAAGGCCTTGAACACGGAAGATGAGGAAGAGAGACCAAAAACGAAAAAAATTGCTGCCCCTTTCGAGGGCAGCGAAGCGGTCTGAGGGTTACTTCAGCATCTTTATTATACAACTTTTTTCTCCAGAATCAAAATCGAGAAGTCATTCGGTATAAAAATTTTTCAGATAGCTTTCATTTACAACTTTCCATTGTTTTCGCCACTTCCTGCATCCTAGTATGTAGCCTGGCGATGTCTCGCGGGAAGGTCAACGCGGCGACGAGAAGAACGAGCCCGCAGGGCAACCAGAAGAGCGCCGAAGCGTTCATGGCTACGCCCAGAGAGCCGACGGCGGTGGCGAGAGTGCCAGCGAAGAACTGACCGAACCCCGTGCCCAGAGAATCGGTGAGGTTGAAAACCGAGAAGATCCTGCCCCTGCTTTCCGGCTCGTTAACGTTCATAAGCATGGTTTTCATATTTGGACCGGTCATCGAGGCTGTCGCTGCCGCAACCATCCCAAGAATTCCAAGTGTGAGGAAACCACCTGTACCTTCAACCGGCGGGAAGTTCAGGGCACCCAGGGCAACAAATGTTCCTGCGATAGTCATACCGCCGCTGAAAAGAGGCATGTAGGAAGGCTTCCTTTTGTAAAGCAAACCTCCGAGCAGACCGCCCAGAAAGATCCCGAGAACGTTCCCCACGCCGAAAAAAATGAAGATAAGAGTGGCCGATTCCTTCGAAAGGTTTTTGTAGGTCTCGAAGTAGTTGACCAGATAATAAGGGATAGCACCCCAGGGAATAGTGCCCAGTATTCCCTGTATGAAGAGCACCAGATTGGTCCTGACTCTGAAGAGGTTGAGATAATCGGAGAGCTTCACCCTGCCGGTGTAGCTGTAACCTTTATCTACCAGATCTCCAACGGCCACCTCGGCGGCGCCTCTCCTGGGTTCCTCGGCCAGGAAGTAGAAGGCCAAGGCCAGAAAGATGTTGGGAAGAGAGACGATTATGAATGGAATGCGCCATCCCAGCGTTGAACCGGTGAAGCCGGCTATAACCATTCCCACTATCGCCCCGAGCGATATGGCCGTCGAAAGAAAGGCGTTGACCTTTGGCCTGTGCGACTCTTTAAAAGTATCTCCCGCAAAGGAGAAAACTACCGGAAAGAGTGCCCCAACACCGATTCCAGTCAAGGCTCTGGTTATGAACAACTGTGGAAAGCTCTGAACGAAGGCCGAGAGGAAACAGGGTATCTCTCCGACCAGCACGCTCAGCAACAATAGAAGCTTCCTATTGTACTTATCGGCCAGAAAACCCCAGGCCAGCGAGACCAGGGCGCCCACGATCGTGAAAGATCCCTGAATCAGACCGATATCTGCCTTGGTTATAGCGAATTCGGCCTCTATTTCTCCGATGTTCGGAGACATTACCATTTGATCCGCATTGAGAAAAACCATCATGAAGAGCATGAGAAAAAGTACAATCCTTGCACGGCTCTTTTTCATACTAACCCTCCCGGTTTCAACTGAGTTCGTCTTTCAGATTGGTGAACTCCTGTATCATTGAATCCTTATCTCTCCACTTTTCTCTGACTTTCACGAAGAGATCGAGAAAGACTTTCTGATCGAAGATGTACTCCATGTCCCTTCGGGCGTCGCTACCAATGAGTTTTATCATAGAACCGCCTTTGCCGAGTATTATGGGTTTCTGGCTGTTCCTCTCCACAACGATATCGGCCCTTATCCTCAACAATTCGCCCTCATCCTTGAACTCTTGAATTGAGACTCCGACCGAATGTGGGATTTCCTGGTGAGTATGCAGGAGGACTTTCTCCCTGACGATTTCCGAGGCCATGAATCTTGAGGAACGATCGGTTATGTAATCTTCGGGAAAGAGGAGCTTTCCAGAAGGAAGAAATTTGAAGATGGCCTCTATCATTGAATCGACACCAGTACCCTTTTCAGCGGAGATATAAAAGCGTTCCAGAACATTCTCGAAAAGACGGGAAGCATTTTCCGAGAAGTTATGCAGGAGTTTTCCGTCACTGTAAGCATCTATTTTGTTTATCACCAGAAAAACCGGGACGCGGCTTCCATTGACGTGGGTGGCTACCAGTCTGTCAGATTCCCTGAGTCCGTCGGTGGGATCGACCATAACCAGCAGAAGATCGACGCCCAACAGAGAGGAGGTCGCAACTTTCAGTATGTACTGGCCGAGTTTGTGTAGAGGCTTGTGTATTCCGGGAGTGTCGTAGAAAACTATCTGACCGTGTTCGGTCGTGTAGATACCACCGATGCGGTTTCTGGTAGTCTGCGGCTTATCGGAAACTATGGCTATCTTTTCACCGATTATTCGGTTAATGAGCGATGACTTGCCAACATTAGGCTTTCCAACGAGGGCAACTATCCCGGATTTGAAGATTTCGCTCATTTTCTCTCTTCTTCCATAAGCAGGGAGAGATCCCCTACTTTCAGGAAGAGCCCATCTAGCGATTTGAGGAAGCCTAGCCTGTTCAGCCTTATATCTTCCTGGTTATCCATAACGAAGACATCGTCGAAGTACCTGTCTATCGATGATTTCAATCCTGTGAGGAGATGAAGCGCTTTTTCGAAATCGTCTTTTTCAAGGGCCGAATTGACACTCTCTAAACATTCGAGGTATTTGTTGAAGAGATCTCTCTCGGCCTGTTCCATGAACTTCGAGCCTTCGAACGCGTCGGAATCGTGGTTCTTACTTATATTGTGAACCCTCTGGTAAGCGATCAGAAGGTCCGTGAATTCAGCCTTTTCAATGTATTCGGTTATAGCTTTCGCGGCTCTCTCGCCCAGATAAGGGAGTCTCCACCAGTCGCTGACTGCCCTGGTAACGTTGATCGAGAAACCCTGTTCGAGAAGGTATGATTCATACCGGGAACGACAGAAGGAGGCTACAGACTGCAAAGTATCGAACGCCTGACCGCCGAGGATACCGGCGCTCGTCTTTAAAAGCCCTTCAAGATCGATCTTCCATCCCAGGTAATTCATAGTCCTGAATATGAAAGCCATCTTTCGTCTCAATGCATAGGGATCCTTCGAGGCCGAAGGAACATTGCCGATCGTGAAGTTTCCGACGACTGTATCTATCCTGTCTGCAACGCCCACGACTGCGCCACTGAGGGTCGTGGGAACTTTCTGGTCATGATAGTGTTCTTCGATCCCGAGAGCCACCTCTTCGCTCTCACCGGATTTTTCGGCGTATATCCTTCCCATGACTCCCTGGACTTCCGGGAATTCCTGGACAACCCGTGTAACCTGATCGGCCTTGCCCAGAAGAGCAGTTCTTTCGATATTTTTCAGCTCTCCACCCTTGGCCTTGAGAAGCTTTCCGATTTCGAGTGCCAACGCCGCCGTTCTCTTCGATTTATCCATGAACGAGCCGAGACCTTTCTGAAAGAGTATTTCTTCCAGACCAGGCACGTAGCTTTCCAGAGGTTTCTCGAGATCCTTCTCGTAATAGAAGAAGGCATCTTCGAGTCGTGCGTTTATAACGTCTTCGTAGCCTTGCTTGATATTCCCGAGAGGGTCTCCCGGGCCGTCCTGGAATGCAACGAAATTATTGGTCAACACCCCTTCTCTGTACACGGGGAAGGTCCTCTGGTGATGCTTTATCGTGACAATTATCACCTCTGGCGGTAGTGACAGATACTTCTCCATGAAACGTCCGACAACGGCCGTTGGATACTCTGTGAGGGAGACCACTTCTTCGAGCAACTCTCCGTCGATAGGTATCTTTCCCTGGAGGAGCTCTCCGGTTTTCTCTATCTCCGAAAGGACGCGTCTCTCCCGTTCCGAACCGTCAGCGATAACAAGCGCCTCTCTCAATTTTTCAAAGTAATCCTCTGGCGAGACGCGTATTTCATCAAAATAGAATCTGTGGCCTTTAGTCGTATCGGAGGCTTTTTTTCCGAAGAGCTCCATCTCGAGAACGGTTTTGTCTATCATGGATACGACCCATTTCACGGGCCTGACGAATCTGTACGTTCCATCACCCCAGCGCATAGGCTTTTTGAACTCAAGCGACAGAACTGCCTGCCTGAATATACCGGGCAGAATCTCCAGCGACGATTTTCCCGGTATATTCCTTTCTATATAAACATACCCGTCTTTAACGGTTATATCTTCAATTCCTGCACCGTTGCTTTTGAGAAAGCCCATCAAGGCTCTGGAAGGCTCTCCATCTTTGTAAGCTATCTTCTCCGACGGCCCCTTCTTCTCTTCGAGGTAATCGGGTTGCTTTGGAGAGAGCCCGTCGATGTACAATCCGAATCTTCTGCTGGCCGTGAAGACTTTGAGTCCATCGTAGTCCAATCTAGTAGCCTGTAAGCTCTTCTCGATTTTCTCTCTTAGTTGGTTTCTTATCGCCGATACTTCACTAGAGGGGAGCTCTTCGACTCCAATTTCAAGCAACGCCTTTTGCTTATGCATCGCTCTCACCCTCCCTGTCAACGTAAGCCTGCGCCACCGACCGGGCCATCTCCCTTATAGATTTGATATAACTCTGCCTCTGAGAGACGCTTATGGCATTTCTCGCATCTAGAAGGTTGAAAGCATGGGAGCATTTGATCATATAGTCGTAAGAAGGTCTGATTAATCCCCTCTTCAAACAGAGATCGAATTCGTCGCGGTACATTCTGTAGAAATCGAAGAGTTTTGCGGTATCTGCCACATCGAAGTTGTAGGCTGAAAACTCTTTCTCGTTCTCCAGAAAGACATCGCCGTATTTGAATTCTCCATTCCAATCTATATCGAATATGTTATCTTTCTTTTGTAGGTACATGGTTATCCTTTCAAGTCCGTAGGTTATTTCCAGGGAGACCAGATCGACGTCGATACCACCAATCTGCTGGAAGTAAGTGAATTGGGTCACTTCCATTCCATCTAGCCAGACCTCCCAACCAACTCCCCAGGCACCGAGTGTGGGTGACTCCCAGTTGTCTTCCACGAATCGAATATCGTGCTCGACGGGATTTATGCCCAACGCTTCCAGAGATCCTAGGTATAACTCCTGTGAATTCTCGGGATTTGGCTTGATTATCACCTGATACTGGAAGTAGCGCTGAACTCTCATGGGGTTTTCACCGTAACGGCCATCTGTTGGTCGTCTGCTTGGTTGAATGAAGGCCACCTTCCACGGCTTCTTGCCCAGAGATCTCAAGAAGGTGGATGGATGAAAGGTCCCCGCACCCATCTCAACGTCGTAAGGCTGATCTATGATGCATCCCATGGATGACCAGTAGTTGTTGAGGTTAGCTATTACGTTCTGTAGGTACATCTTCTCCTCCTGAATTATTCAATGGAAATCAGGTAATAGTAATACGGTTGTCCGCCACTGTGGATCTCGAATTCGAGATCGGAAAAATTTGAAGATAATGTCTCGGCCAACTTTGCTGCCGTTTCTTCGGAAACGTCGGACCCGTAGAACACCGTCACGACTTCTCTGTTGCTTTCCTTTCCAATAACCGCTTTTATCGAGTCCTGTACGAGCTTGTCCAGCTTTTTGCCGGAGCCAAGAAGCCCATCCTTTCCGATGGCGATGTACTCGCCTTTCTTTATTTTTTTGCCTTTCATACTCGAGTCACGAACGGCGTAGGTTATGGAAATAGGTGTAACCGCGTCGGCCGCCTGCGTCATCTCCTCTATCAGTTCCTTAGTATCGGAATCATCGTTGTACACCGTCATGGCCGAGATACCTTCTTGCACCGTTCGGGTCGGAATGATATACACTTCCTTTTTGGGATTCTCGTCATGAACAGCGTTGGCCGCCTCTTTGGCCGTGAGTATAATATTGGGGTTGTTGGGCAGGACAATGACCTTGTCCGGTTCCATGTGACTTATCGCTTCGTACAGATCTTTGAGGCTGGGATTCATGGTCTGGCCGCCTCTTACCGTATAATCTACTCCCAAACTCTTTAAAACATCGGCCAGGCCTTCCCCAGGGGAGATGACAACTATTCCGTGTTTCTTACCCTTTCCGAAGAGTTCCGATGTCTTTGTCTGGATATCTACAATGTGTTCATGTTGAACCTTCATGTTGTCTATCTTCACCTTTTGGAGAAAACCTACGTGCAGGAACTTTTCGATAATGTCTCCAGGATGATCGGTGTGCACGTGGACCTTTATGAACTCGTCCTGATTGACCATGACGATCGAATCTCCCATCTCTTCAAGGAAAGCTTTCAATTCATCGGAAGTTTCTTCGGGGTTTTCGCTGTCATAAAGGTTGACGATCAGTTCGGTACAGTATGTGTATTTCAATTCTTCTCTTACTATTTCCACTATTCGTTCTGTCGAAGAGCCTATCGCCTGTGGCATCTGCTGTATCAGACTATCGACTTCTAACTCTCCTTTTATAGCCAGTTGAAAACCTTCGAAGATATAGGCCAGACCCTTGGCGCCGGAATCAACTACACCGGCCTCTTTGAGTTTCGGTAGAAGATTGGGTGTCTTTTCTACAGTTTCGAAGGCGGTCTTCACCATTTCATCGAAGTACTCTTCGAAATCCTCCAGCTCCGTATAATTCTCATTGGCGGTTTCAGCCACGACTTTCATGACGGTCAACATGGTCCCTTCTACTGGTTTCATGACAGACCTGTATGCAATTTCCTTCGCCTTTATAAGCCCTTCGGTGAAGGCCTTCGTACTTACGAATTTTCTGTTTCCTATCCCTTCCGCAAAACCTCTGAATATCTGAGATAGAATTACACCGGAGTTACCCCTGGCACCCATCAACATCCCGGTCTTGACGGACTCGAGGACGCTGACCAGATCATCCTTTTTCAACCTGTCCAGATACTCGCAGGCTTCTATCATGGCCGCGGACATATTTGAACCTGTATCGCCGTCTGGAACGGGAAAGACATTCAAAGCGTTTATTTCATCCTTGTTGGCCAGAAGACGTTCAGCGGCTTTCCGGAAGGCGGCGACAAAGAACTTGCCGTTGATACGTTTCATCGCTAAAGCCTCCTGTCAATCCTGTAAGCCAACAACATGTATATTCACTTTGATATTCGTGGCTTCCGTGAGTTCCTTAAGTTTATGGAAGACGTTCTCCTGTATGTTTTCCACAACAGTAGGAATCCTCACACCGTATTCGAGGATCAGATCCACGTCGATTTCCAGAGTGCCATCGATCTCTTCGGTTACTTTAATTCCCTTTCTTGTATCTTCGGCAGTTCCAAACAATTTGGCCAGAAAGCCAGTCTGTGGTGCTCCTACGTTAACCGGTCCATAAGATTCGGAAACTACTTTCTTTACTATTGAGCAGATTGCCTGAAGAGAAATATCGATTTTACCGAATTCCGTAGTCACTTGCATTTTTTTCACCTCTCAGTTTAGAGATAGTTTTCTCTATTCCCCTGGCGTCGAGTCCCAGTTCAGATAGAATCTCGTCCCGGGTTCCATGGGGCGAGAAACAATCGTCGATAGCCACAATATCAATTTTACCTGTGTAACCGCGTTCGATGGCTTCAAGAGCTATACTGGAGCCAAAACCACCCCTTTTGATTCCCTCTTCGACGCAGACGATCGTATCGTACTTGCCGAATATATATTCTAGCGTGCTTTCGTCTAGCGGTTTTATCGAGCGACAGTTGTAAAGCGAGTAGCCGTATTTCAAAGCGACCTCATAACTACGCGACACCATTGAGCCGGTAGCCAGTATCGTACCTCCTTCGCCGTGCATTATCTCTTCCCATTTCCAGAGATCTATCTCTTTCATGGATGATAGAACTTCCTCTAGAGAGATGATCTCGGCCTCTCTAGGATATCTTATGGCGGTGGGATGTTCCATACCCTTCTTCAGAAGAAGGGTGTACAGCATATTCGAGAGTTCCTGGACGCTCGAAGGAGAGAGAACTCTCATGTTAGGGAGCATGGAAAGAAAAGCAATATCGAAAATACCGTTATGGGTCGGACCATCCTGACCAACTATTCCGGCCCTATCGATCGCGAAAAGCACCGGCAGATCCTGAAGGGCCACATCGTGAGCAAGCTGGTCAAAGGCCCTCTGTAGAAAGGTAGAATAAACCGCGAAGACGGGTTTGCTGTGCGAGATTGCCATTCCGGCCGCGAAGGTCGTACATAGTTGCTCCGTTATACCAAGATCGTAAAAACGCGCGGGAAACTTTTCCATGAAGCCGGACAATCCCGTTCCGTCGGGCATAGCAGCAGTAATGGCGACGATCGAAGGATCGAGAGAAGCCAGCTCTGTAAGGGTTCTTCCAAAAACATCGCTGTACGATACCTCCGCCGAGTCGAAGAGCTTTTCGCCGCTTTCGGGATCTATCTTTCCAACGCTGTGAAAACGTGTTGGATTCTTCTCTGCATACTCGAGTCCCTTTCCTTTTTTCGTAACTACATGCACGAAGAAGGGTTCATCAATCTCCTTTATCGCGTTGAAAAGCGTTTCCATCTCCTGAATATCATGTCCTCCTACCGGTCCGATATAGTTCAAGCCCATATCTTCGAAAACGTTTCCGCCGAGAATGGTGGCCTTGAGACCGCTCTTTATCTTTGAAAGAAATTGCTCCAGGCCGCCGAGCCTCATCGTTTCAAGCGTATTTTTCAGATCTCCCTTGATCTCTCTGTAGAAGGGGTTGAGTCTCATCTCGGCCATCGCCGATGAAAGACTGCCTACATTCTTTCCTATACTCATACCGTTGTCGTTCATTATTACTTTTATTTTAGAACCGAGATCCTTCATCTGATTCAATGCTTCCAGAGCCATTCCAGAAGTAATGGCGCCGTCACCGGCCACTACGATAATATTTCTGGAGATTCTGAAGAGCTCGTCTGACTTCTCCATACCGAGTGCCGCGGGGAGTGCCGTTCCCACGTGACCGGCGCCAAAACGATCGTAAGGACTTTCCGATACTTTTAAAAAGCCGCTCAAACCGCCCTTTTTTCTGAGAGATCTGAAGGAACCGTACCGCCCGGTTAGTATCTTGTGGGTATAAGCCTGGTGGCCCGTATCCCAGATTATTATGTCTCTATCTGGATCGAAGACCCTGTAAAGGGCCAGGGTGAGCTCCACTGTCCCGAGATTCGAGGCGAGATGGCCGGTGTTTGTTGCCACAACCGATGTTATTGTCTCTCTTATCTCTTCGGCTAGCATGGCCAGCTGCGGATATGTATAATCCTTCAATCTCCTGAAAAGAGGGCTTTCATTCATCGGGCAATTCTCCCCATACGTTCAAGCGATTTCAAATAATGTTTGAAGAGCAAAGCCGTAGTTACACTTCCCACACCACCCGGCACAGGGGTTATAGCGGCCGCGATCTGGCTTACTTCGTCGTAATCGACGTCGCCAACCAGTTTTCCATCGAGGAAGTTGATTCCGACATCTATAACTATGGAACCGGGCCTTACCATTTCCCTCTTGAGGAACTTCGCTATTCCAACGGCGCTCACGACTATATCGGAGTTGAACGTTTTCTCGGCAATATCCCTGCTTCTGGAGTGACAGACCGTCACTGTCGCGTCGACACCTTTCTTAAGTAAAAGCAGAGCGAGGGGTTTACCAACCGTGTTCGAGCGTCCCACTATCGTGACATCGCGCCCTTTAGGATTGATATCATACTGAAAAAGCATCTCCATGACCGCTTCAGCGGTCGGAGGAGCGAAAAACTCTTCATCGTTGACAATTCCCCCGAGATTAGAGACAGTACGCCCTTCGAGATCCTTCGAAGGATCGAGTGCGGCAAGCACGGATTTTTCGTCGGCGTTTTTGAGCGGATGCATTATCATCACACCGGCAATGGAGGGATCGGAATTCATCCTGTGTACCTGAGCGATGGGATCCTCTCCGGTGTTTTCAATCACTACATTGATTCCAAGTTTTTCACCCTGTTTCACTATGGATTTCATGTAGGTCTTGTTCGAACTATCGGGCTCATCACAGAGGAGAACCAGTGAAGGCAGCGAAACCATGCCTTCGATCTTTTCTCTTATTTCGGAGTATGTCTTCTCTGCGACGCTCTTTCCGTCAAGTATCATGGAAACCACCTCAAAATAGTCCGCTTATCTTGCCATTTTTATCAACATCTATTTGCTGGGCGCAGAATTCCTCTCCAAGGCCCGGCATCAACATTATGTTTCCCGAAACGGCTACTATGAAACCTGCTCCAGCAGAGAGATTCAAGTTTCTAACGTTGAAAGTATAACCGGATGGAGCTCCCAGCTTCTTCTCGTCGTCGGTTATGGAATACTGTGTCTTGGCAACGATAACCGGTAATCTGTCAAGTCCCTGCTTCTTGAACAGCTTGAGCTTGGCCTGAGCTTCAGGTAAAAACTCAACCTTTCCGGCCCTGTATATCTCTTTGGCCAGTTTCTTTATCTTTTCTTCAACGGGCATATCGAGATCTATGATCGGCCTGTAATTGTTGCTGCCATTCTCAACGAGCTGAACTAGCTTTTCTGCCATTTCAATTCCACCATCTCCACCCTTCTCCCACACTCTGGAAACTTCGTAAGAAATGGTGTTAGCGCTGCACAGAGAATCAAAAAGCTCCCTTTCCTTTTCCGTATCGCTGGGGAATTCATTCAATGCTACCAGAACGGGTATTCCGTACTTTCTCAGGTTTTCGTGGTGGACTTTAAGGTTTTCGAAGCCAGCCCTCAACGCTTCGAGATTCTCCTGGTTAACTTCTTTTTTCGATGCTCCGCCGTTGATTTTCAAGGCGCGAATAGAGGCTACGAGAACGACCGATGACGGTTTAAATCCCGCAACGGGCGAGACAAAATCAAGGAATTTCTCCGCTCCAAGATCGGCGCCGAAGCCAGCCTCTGTTATAACATAATCGGAGAGTTTCAAAGCCATCTTGGTGGCGATTATTGTATTTGTCCCATGGGCTATGTTGGCGAAAGGACCGCCATGAACGAAGGCCGGAGTCCCCTCGATGGTCTGGACAAGGTTGGGATCGAGCACATCTTTCAACAGGGCGGCCATGGCACCGTGGACTTTGAGATCCTTCGCAGTGATGAAGCCGCCATCCTTCGATCTCGCCACGACTATTCTAGACAGTCGCTCCTTGAGGTCATCGATATCTTTGGAAAGACAGATTATCGCCATTACTTCGGAAGCCGGCGTTATGACGAAAGACTCCTCTCTTGGATAGCCGTTGCTCTTCCCGCCGAGACCGACGATGATTTCTCTTAGGGCGCGGTCGTTCATGTCCATCGTTCTCGGCCAGAAAACCATTGCGGGATCGATACCGAGCTTGTTGTCGAACTTTATATGCGCGTCGATTGCAGCTGAAAGCAGATTGTGAGCCTGAGAAACAGCATGGAAATCGCCAGTGAAGTGCAGGTTTATCTCTTCCATCGGAAGGACCTGAGAATAACCTCCTCCTGCGGCACCGCCTTTTATACCCATCACAGGGCCGACAGAGGGTTCTCTCAGAGTAACAAATGTCTTTTTCCCTATCTTGTTGAGTGCCATTGCCAGTCCTATCGAGGTAGTCGTTTTTCCCTCACCCGCGCTGGTAGGACTTATTGCTGTAACTAGTACGAGCTTTCCGTCGGGTTTTTCTTGCAGCTCTTCAAGATAGTGGTGGGATATTTTGGCTATGTTTCTTCCGTACTGCCTTATGTATTTTTCAGGTATCGACAACGAGGAAGCTACTTCGCTGATTTCTTTGAGTTCCGCTTTTTGAGCTATTTCTAGATCGGTTAACATACTGACCCTCCCATTATAAATCTTTTTTTGCGACAGGTGCACATTCTCTGGCAATCCTATCGAGAACTCCGTTGACGAATTTTCCTCCCTGTTCCGAACCGTACTTCTTCGCAATGTCTATCGCTTCGTTCAGTGTAACTTCTATCGGCACCGCACTTTCATAGACGATTTCGTAAGTGCCGAGCCTCAATACATTTCTGTCGGTCGAGGCGAGCCTGTCGAAAGTCCAATTCATCAGATGTTTTCTTATTATCCCGTCGATCTCCTCCCTTCTTCGAAGTATGTTTTCGAAATACTTTCGGGTCATTAGCTTCATTTCCATGTCCATGGCAAAAAAGCTCAATTCCCTCTCAAGATAGGCAGAAGAAGTTTCCACATCTTCAGTGAAATCAAACTGGTATATGGCGCTGAAGACTATCTCACGCATCTTCCGCCGGCTTTTGTTTGGACCTGTCATTGTGGAGTTATACCTCTTTCTCTTTCTTTTCCTCTTCTTTCTCAATTTCTACTTCGGCAATGGGGCTTTCAACGGCTTGGCCCGCCTCTTGGGGAAGGGCCGCTTCGTGCTCGGGCTCTTCCTCTTCGATAATGGCTGGCTTCTGGGGTTCTTCGTAGACATCTTCAATACTTATCGAGACGTCTTCCACTTTCAGACCACTGAAACTCTCTACGTCGTTCTTAAGCTTCTCCTGCATCTTTCTGGCATAAGAAGGAATAGAGACCCCATATTTGATCTTCGTATTCACGGTGATCTTAACGGTTTTCGTTCCATCCACTTTTTCGTCCAGATCGATATCTACGGTTGATTTGGCTTCCTTTCTGGCTTTGCTTTCTCTGGGATCGAACTTCAAGAATTCGATGTAGGAGTGAATCGCTATATCCCGGATCACGGCTTCAGAGATCTCTATCCTTCCAAGATCCGTTTCTTCGAAATCCATTCTTCTCCCTCCTTTCCTTATCAGGCTCTTTCGATATATTCGCCGGTTCTCGTATCAACTCTGATCATTTCGCCGTTCTCGACGAAGAATGGTACTGTGACTTTCAAACCTGTCTCCAGAACGGCCGGTTTTCCGCTTCCGGAAACCGTGTCGCCTTTGTAGGCCGGGGCCGTTTCGGTGACCTGGAGTACCACGGTGTTGGGTAGAATCACTCCGATCGGTCTATCTTCGTGAAATTGAAGATCTACCTCTTCATTTCCCTTCAAATAGTCGAGACCGTCTCCCATCTCGTCGGGTCCGATCGTGTACTGCTCGAACGTTTCTAGATCCATGAAATGGAAAAAATCCCCTTCGGAATAAAGGTACTGAACGTGTCTTATCGAAAGTGAAGCCTCTTCGACCTTTTCACTGGCCTGAAAAGTAAATTGCCTAACCAGAGCGGTCTTCAGGTTCTTCATTCGTGTCCTTATTATTCCATCTCCCCGTCCCATGGAGTGTTTGTTCGCCTCTAGAACGATGTAGATCTCTCCATCGATAAGTAGAGGCATTCCCTTTCTTAACTTGCCAACTTCTATCATATAGAAGCCACCTCCGGATCGTTACAGTATCTTGAGTTCTCTATCGAGGTTAGTAAGAACCTCGGTTTTATCTTCTCCAAAATAGAGGTCGTCCTCAATTCTGACCCCGAATTTTTCGGGTAGATATATTCCCGGTTCTATGGTAATCACAGCCCCTGCGGGAATTGGGTTTTTATTTGACGGGCTTGCACCGCCGGATCCGTCGTGGGTATCCATTCCCAGACTATGACCTAGACCGTGTCCGAAGTACTCGCCGTATCCGGCCTGCCTTATTATCGAAGCGGCCACTTCGTGCAGGTCGCTACCAATAATTCCGGCGTGTGCGGCCTCTTTTGCCGCTTTCTGGGCCTCATAGACGACTTCGTAAACCTTTATCATCTCCTCGCTGGGGCTTCCAAGCGAGAAGGTCCTGGTGATATCAGAGTTGTAGCCGTCAACTCTCGCGCCGTAATCTATCAGCACAAACTCGCCCTCGCGGAGCTTTTTGTCTGAAGGCTTACCATGTACCACCGCACTTCTCGGACCGCTACCAACTATGGTGTCGAAGGCAAGGTAACCACCGCGCGTCCTTATCTCGTGTTCGAGAATGGCAGCTATATCCTCTTCGCTCTTTCCCGGCCTTATATAGTTGAGGGTTTCTATAAGAGCCTCTTCAGCCACGATTACGGCCTTTTTTATTTTCTCTATCTCTTGCGGTGTCTTAACCATTCGCATTTCCTTCAAAATAATGTCGGCTGGAACAAGCTCGACGCCAAGATTCTCGAAGATTCTCTTGTAAAGGCCGTAACTGATAGTATCCTCTTCAAAGCCCACCTTTCCGGCGCCGTCACTCTTGAGTATGTTTGAAATCAAGTCCTTGAGTTCATCGCCGCTCTTGTAGGGTATCAATTTGAAATCGGTCTCGATCGAAGCCTGGGTATAGTATCTGGAGTCGGTGATGATATACTCGCCCACCGGGGAGATAACAAGCACAGAAAAAGAACCGGAAAAGCCAGAAAGATACCAGGAACTCGATTTGTTGCTCGATTCGTGGTTGTAAAGAACAAAGCCTTCCAGTCCCATTTCGGCCAGTTTGCTTCTGAATTGTTCAATTCTCGACATGCTCAACCTCCATTGATCTATGTGTCAAACAACGTTATCTGGTTGCGGTTCATCTTGCCCTTCTTTGCTCTGCGTATTTCGACAAGATCGTCTGTCGTCAGCACTCGAACGGCCTTATCGAGCGCCGACTGTTTGGAGATAACCCTGAGTATCTCTTCGGCCCTCTCCAGAACCACGCCGGGAATACCCGCCAGTTTCGCGACATCTATACCGTGCGACTTGCTTGCAACACCTTCAATCACTCTGTGTAGAAAGACTATACCCTTTTCGGTCTCCATAATTTTAACTGTTTTATTTCTTATTCCTGAGTACATTTGAGAGAGTTCCGTCAGTTCCGTGAAATGAGTCGCGAAGACCGTGTTGCATCCGATGGCTTCATATATATATTCCGAGACCGACCAGGCAATCGAAATGCCGTCGAAAGTGCTTGTTCCCCTTCCCACTTCGTCGAGTATTACCAGACTGTCTTCTGTGGCCCTTGAAAGGATAGTGGCCGTTTCCATCATTTCCACAAGGAAAGTCGATTTCCCGCCGGCCAGATCGTCTCTGGCGCCGATCCTTGTGAAAATCCGGTCGTAAACAGGCAAAACCGCCCTGGAGGCCGGAACGAAAGAGCCGATCTGGGCCATTATAGAGATTAGCGCTATCTGCCTTATATAGGTGGACTTGCCGCTCATGTTGGGGCCCGTGAGTATGAAGAACCGCCCTTCCTCGCCGAAGGTTATATCGTTGGGGGTGAATTCTCCCACGAACCTCTCCACTATAGGGTGTCTGGAGGCTTCGACTCTGGTGGCGCCATCCGATGTAAACTCGGGCCTGACGTACCCGTACTTTCTGGCTATCGAGGCGAAAGATTGAAGGACATCCAGCTCCGATAAGACGGTCGAAAGCTCCTGCAGATCCTTTGCCGAATTACCCACCTCGCGACAGATATTTTCGAAAAGCGACCTTTCCAGCGAGTCTATTCTTTCTCCGGCACTGAGAACCCTATCTTCAAAAGCCTTCAACTCGGGGGTGATGTACCTCTCGCAGTTCACTAGAGTCTGCTTCCTGGTGTAATTTTCCGGAGCCTTCGAAGCCTGAGCTTTGGGCAATTCTATGAAGTAACCGAATACTTTGTTGTACTTTACCTTTAGAGTGCTTATTCCGGTTGCTTCCTTCTCCCTCCGCTCCAATTCCTTCAGTTTCTCAACAGAATTTTCCAAAAGATCTCGTAGCTCATCGAGCTCACGGCTGAAACCTTTCCTTATCACCTTGCCCTCGCCGACGAAAGCGGATGGCTCGTCTTGCAACGCCTTTTCCAACAACTCGAGTTCTTTCGAGAAAAGGACTATCCTCTCTCCTCGCTCACGTAGAGAAGGGTTACTCACGAGAAGCTGCTTTATGTAGGGAAGGATTCTGAGGGAGTTCCTCAAAGACTGGAGATCCCTGGGAGAGGCCCGATCACTGGCAAGGCGTGAAACTATTCTTTCCAGATCGAAGATGCCACCGAGATACTCCCGGAGCTCTTCCAGAAGGAGCCGGTCTTCCGAAAGGCTTTGAACCGTATCGAGTCTGCGCTCTATTTTGTGAACGTCGGTAAGAGGAGTTAAAAGCCACTGTTTCAGCTTCCTCTTTCCCATACCGGTAACGCTTTCGTCCATTATAGCGATAAGCGAACCCTTTCCCTGGCTCGACAGAAGGTTGAGATTCTCTATCGTGGAAGCGTCCAGCTGCATTGTTTCCGACCTTTTAATAACTCTGGGCAGCGATAGATGTTTCATAGGTTTGAAATTGGTGGTCTGAAGGTATTTAAAGAGGGCGCCGAGAGCCTCCAGTTGTGAGAAATCAAGCTCCAGATGATCTGTGGAGGCCAAAGAATAGAATTCTTTCACATACCTGAGACTGGAGGAGAGCGCGAAGTTCCAGTCCTCGAAGATCTCTATGAAGGCGCCGGAGACAGTCATGATATCCTTTTTCAAAGTTTTCAGACTCTCTCTGAGAAGTATCTGGGCCGGTTCGAAACTTGATATTATATCCAGGAGTTCCGGAAGGCTTTCACAGGAGGTAACCACCACTTCTCCGGTCGAAATATCACTGAGGACGACCGCGAACGTACCCTTCTTTTCGGACACGGTCAATATATAATTGTTGGCCTGACCGGCGAGAAGTTCGTCCTCCATAATAGTTCCCGGAGTCATGACGCGGGTAACCTCTCTCCTCACCAATCCCTTTGCCTGGGCCGGATCTTCGGTCTGCTCACAAATGGCGACTTTATGGCCCGCGGAGATCAGCTTTCTCACATAGCTATCGATCGCATGGTAAGGAACGCCGGCCATGGGATTGCCGTTCCGTGAAGTGAGCACTATCTGAAGTTCGTCGGCGACAAGTCTGGCATCGTCAAAAAACGTCTCATAGAAATCCCCAAGACGGAAGAGGACTATGCAATCTTTGTAATTATTCTTGACCTCAAGATACTGTTGCATCATAGGTGTTATCTCTGACACACTACCAACCCCGGACACGTCAAAAGCCGGCGCTTTGCGCCGGCCATAAGAGAAAAATCAGTCACTCTTTGGCTTTCTCTCTATTCTTGGGTTCTATCACCTTGTCTATCATTCCATAATCGACCGCCTCTGTCGCGCTCATGAAGTAATCGCGGTCGGCGTCTTTCTCTATCTTCTTTATCGACTGACCCGTGTGGAAGGCTAGGATTTTGTTGAGTTCGTCCCTCAGGTAAAGGATCTCCTTGGTTCTGATCTCTATATCCTTCGCGACCCCTTCGGCGCCTCCGAAAGGCTGGTGGATCATTATTCTCGAACTGGGCAGTGCATATCTCTTTCCCTTCGTGCCGCCGGTGAGGAGGATCGCTCCCATCGAAGCGGCCATGCCTATACAAATCGTCGAGACATCGGGCTTTATGTACTGCATGGTGTCGTAGATCGCCAGGCCGGCGGTGATCGATCCACCAGGGCTGTTTATATAAAGATTGATGTCTTTATCCGGATCCTGCGACTCAAGGAAAAGAAGCTGGGCTACGACGATATTGGAGATCTCGTCGTCTATCTGCCAGCCAAGAAAGACGATCCTTTCCGCTAGAAGTTTGGTGAAAATATCGAATATCCTCTCTCCCCTTCCTCTATCTTCAACTACGTAGGGTACGAAAGGCGCCATACTTATGTCCATAATTCCTCCTAGTTCTTGAAAAGTTTTTCTATGATTCTTCTTGGCGGAAGGAACGAGAAGATGATGTGACCACTATCGGTTATGAGAAGCGCCTTGGTTCTCTTACCAAACGTCAGGTTGACGATCTTTCCAGTCTCCATACCGAGCTGCTTCAATCTTCTCACAGCCGAGCTTGCAACTGGAAGAACGGCCAGTACCCTATCTTTCACGACAAAAGATTCGAAACCAATATTGACAATGTGGTCCACTTCGACTTTCCTCCTTCCTTCAACGATGTTATTATAACATAATAGAAGACCCAAGGAGGTGCTGGGATGCTCGCGAACGATCAGGAAAGCCTCGTAGATACGGGGCGAATTTACGTCAAGGCCGGCGACGGCGGCAACGGTGCCGTCTCCTTCAGAAGAGAGAAATACATACCCTACGGCGGACCGGACGGCGGCGACGGCGGGAGCGGAGGACACGTCTTCTTGAGGGCAAGCAACAGCAGAAATACTCTGTACGAGTTCAAACACAAAAGGAAATTCCTGGCGCAGGACGGAGAAAACGGCGGAGGGTCCAACATGGCCGGAAGGAAAGGCAGGGACATTGTTATTCTGGTACCGGTGGGAACCATCGCTTACGACGCCGAAACTGGCGAGACTCTGGCCGATTTGAACAGACCCGGCGAAACGGTCGTTCTCGCTAGAGGCGGAAAGGGCGGCAGGGGGAACGCCCGTTTCACCTCTTCCACCAACCAGGCCCCTAAAGCCTCGGAGAACGGCGAACCCGGTGAGGAGCTGTATGTGCGCCTCGAATTGAAGATTCTAGCTGACGTTGCCCTCATCGGTTTTCCCAACGTGGGCAAATCGACCCTGATATCGGTCGTATCCAACGCAAGACCAAAGATAGCCAATTATCATTTCACAACGCTTTCTCCCAATCTGGGAGTCGTAATGGCGACGGAATTTCTAGGATACATCGTGGCCGACGTGCCAGGTCTTATAAAAGGTGCACACCAGGGAATCGGACTCGGACACAGTTTTCTGAGGCACATAGAGAGATGCAAAATACTAGTCCATCTTCTGGATATAGCGCAGACCGAGGAAAGAGATTTCGTACAGGATTATTTCGATATCCGTTATGAACTGGAGTTCTACAGAACGGAACTCCTGGAAAAACCGGAGATAGTTGTCGGCAATAAAAGCGATCTTCTCGCACCAGAACTGTTGAACGAGCGGGTGAAACTCTTCAAAGAAAAAACCGGCAAGGAAATCCTGCCTATCTCGGCCGCCACTTCCAGGGGAGTCGAGGATCTAAAAAGACTCATCTGGAACGTTATCGGCGATAGCGAATCCTTCTTGAACAGGCTGAAAGTCGAGGAAGATCTCCCCTTGCCGGTAGTCGAACCGGTCGTGTACACGGCCCCAGAACCGGAGAACTTCAAAGTCGAAAAGGATTCCAGAGGACGGTTCGTAGTTTCCGGACCGGCAGTAGATTTCTACTTCAGGAAGATCAAGGCGCAGAAATTCAGGGATAGATTCATAATGGACAAGCTGGAAAAGGGCGGACTCACAACGAAATTGAAAAATGCCGGTATCGAAGAGGGCGATACCGTCGTGATAGATGATAGAGAGTATGTCTTTAGAGAATAGGATTGGAGTGTTCGGCGGATCGTTCAACCCTGTCCACAACGGTCACATCATCATAGCGATCAGGGCTCTGGAAGAGCTGGAACTGGACAGGCTGTACATCGTCCCCGCTTATCTGCCTCCACACAAGAGAGAGGTAAACCTTGCACCGTACGAACTCAGAAAAAAATGGCTGGAAAAATGCTTCGAGGGGATAGGAAAGATAGTGATCTCGGATTACGAAAAAGAGAGGGGAGGTATCTCTTATTCGCTCTTCACGATAAGGTACTTCTCGCAGAAACACTCCTGCAGACCTTACCTGATCGTTGGTGAGGACAGTTACCGCGCCCTGGAAAGCTGGTACGAGTACAGAACACTCCTGAAGGAATCCCGACTGGCAGTGTATCCACGTTCGTGCAACGAAAAGCCATCACAGTTAGTGGAAGGGGTGGTTTTTCTGAAGGCGCCTATGATAGAACTGTCATCGACCGAGATAAGGAAGAGGGCGAGATCGAAGAGGTCTCTGCTGGGCATGGTTCCAGGATCGATAATCGAAGAGGTCGAAAAGACTTATGTATAAAGAAATAGGACTGTCGCCTATGGCGGGCTACACCGATGGCGTAATGCGCGAACTGGCGCTCGAGTGGGGCGCCGATTTCGTCTTCAGTGAGATGCTCAGCGTAGAGGGCGTGCTGAGATCGACCGAAAAGACCGAAGAAGTGATCCCCTCCAGTCCCTGCAGGATACAACTTTTCGGTTCCGATCCTCGCAGAATGGCGAAAGCCGCACTTAAGTTGAAGGATGTGGCCACGTGGTTCGACATCAACGCCGGCTGCCCGGTTAGAAAGGTAACCAGGCGCGGTGCGGGGAGTGCCCTTCTGAAAGATCCCGACAAGATAGGAGAGATGATAAGAGCCTTAAAGGAAGTGTCTTGCGTGCCCGTATCGGTGAAGATCCGGCTCGGCTGGGATAGCGTCGAGAGCGACAGGATCATCCCACCCATCTTAGAGGCAAAGCCCGACGCGGTTTTCATCCACGGAAGAACCGTTTCGCAGGGATACTCCGGCTCGGCCAATTGGAAAGAGATAGAGAGTATCGCCGGAACGCTCCGCCAGGCAGGAATCCTTTCTTACGGCTCGGGCGATCTGTTTTCACCTCAAGCAGTTGCGGAAGCCTTAAAAAACTACTCGGTAGACGGCGTTGCCGTTGCCAGAGGTGCCATAGGCAACCCCTGGATCTTCAAGCAGGCTAAAGATTTGATGGAGCTCGGCACTTACGAGGAGTTCGGTTTGAACGAGAGACTCGAACATTTTTTATATCACATAGAAAGACTGGCCGGCGTGGTCGGCGAGGACCAGGCCGTTAAAGATCTACGCAAGTCATTTGCCGGTTACACCAGAAACATCAGGTATGCTTCGAATCTGAGAAAGGAATACATGAAATGTGACTCTCTCGAAGAAGTCCGGGAGCTTTTTAGAGCATTTGTACCGGATTTCCAGGCATTCAAGTGATCCGTTGCTTTTTTCGTTTACCGGACCATTTCTGACGATTCCTATATAGCGAGTGTTATCATTGTACTATCTACTATATTAGGGGGAATAGGCTATGAAAAAATCTTTATTGCTGGCGCTACTGGTGTTTTTCTCCATCACCCTTTTGGCTGTTGAATATGCCGTAAAAGTAACAAGAAATGGTGAGGCTCTTCCCGAAGAGTTCTGGATATCTTCAGAAGAGCTTGGGCAGGCGTTCGAAGCAACAGTTTCAGATGCAGCCGGCCAGGGAGTTGTGTTCGATCCGTACTTCACAAATATGAGCATTCCGAGCGAGCACAACATGAAATTGATAATCATCTCGTATTTGGTTGATGAGAAACTTATTGACTACTACGCTTTCGAGAACAACCTACTTCCATCCGAGGATGAAATTGCCAGCGAGACTGCAGCCATGCTTTCGATGTACACTTCAGACCCATACACAGTCGGGCAGATCGAAGCGGCATACGGTTCAATAGACGTCTTTGCCGAAGAGATCAAAGAATATGTCACCTATTCGCTCAAGATGAACCGCTTTCTCGAAAAAGCCATTCCGGCCGATGAGGAATCGCTTCTGGCTTACTTCATGGAAAACATCGAGACAATTCGGGACCTGTACGAGACGGTGAAGGCCAGGCACATATTGGTCAGCGAAGAGGCCACGGCCCTTTCTCTGAAAGACAAAATAAAGAACGGGGAGATAACCTTCGCTGATGCGGCCGCGCAGTATTCGGAGGATTCCAATTCCGCCCCGAACGGCGGAGAACTTGACTATCTTAAAAGGGGCGACACCGTCGCCGAGTTCGAGGAAGCCATCTTCACGGCACCTGTGGGTGAGCTCTACGGACCTGTGAAGACTTTATCGGGGTACCACCTGTTAGTGGTCGAAGAAAGAACGGAGATCGATTCGCTTTCCGACCTTGCGGCCAGCGAGGATATATACAGCGATTTCGTGGAAGGTTACAGGAACGAGGCGTATGTAAAATGGATCGAAAACTATATAGAAACCAACAAATTCGATTTCGAGATACTCGACAGCGAACTTCTCTTCTATAAAAAATTCATAGACGCATCCGCCATCAGAGAAAGTTCACTGGAAATGATCGCCGATTTGACCGAAAAACTTTTCGGAGATAGTGTAGTCGAAAACGTTGCACCGGTAGAGTACGCCGTTTTTATAGAGCTTTCCCAGATGCTGGGTCTGACGAACGATCCACGCTACAAAATGGCGATGGACAGACTGTACGAAACTGGCGAGAAGAAGGGCCGGATACTTCAGATGATGTACGAACTGAAGGGTGACGACCCCCTCGTGGCCTGCGATTATTACAACGACATGCTCAAGGACCTCGAACGTATGTTCAGCGATTCGGCGTATTTTTACGCGAAGCAGGGCAGTTACGGCATGGATTTTGTGGATTATGTACTGGGCACTATAGAAGAGATAGAAAAGGCCCTGGGAGTCTTCCTGGAAAGAGAACTCTCGGTTGAGACCAGAGAGTATCTCCTGAGCATATTGATAAGGAACAACTCACTCGCCCTCGATATAAACGACAACGAGGCGTGGGTAAACAAAAGACTTAACCTGAGACTGAAATACCTCGAATCACTCATGGAGATCAACCCTTCGGAGGAAGTCGAAGAAGATATCGAAAAGATACGCAAGATGCTCGAGTAATCCACTGCAATCTCGAGAACTAATCGAAGAGTTACACGTCTCATTAATTGCCGACCGGAGATCACTCTCCGGTCGTTTCGTATCGTACCAGAAAGATATTATCTTTTGGCTATGGGTTTATTTTTTATATGCTGTATGCTCTTTCCAGTTCGTGCTCTCTTCACTGGTGAAACACTTCCAATTGCCTAGAATAAGCTCACCGATTGCACTATTCCAGAATAAAGCGAAGCCCAAAGTTCCATTTCCATTTCGTCTGGCAGACCGAGAAAGATGAAGAACCTTCCCGGACCGAACTCACCGGGCATTTTGGATTGGGAATTGAGTACGAACCAGCATGGGATTCCAGAGAAATCTAGGGAATAAATTTCACTTATCGTGCCATCGGCAACTGATTTTGAAAGGCTTTCCGTTATTGAATAGTCGCCCAGATTATACAAGTACTCACCCACAACTTTGTTTATAGTTTCTATCACGGGTTCGCTCTCGTAAACGTAGCCCGCTATTATCTTGCTAACGACGCTCCCGTAGAAAATAATGTCTGCTATTTCATAGTTATCCTGAAAGAATTTTACCGAAAAACCTGCGGGCAGAGAGAAAGCGAAACTTTCGCCCTCAACATTAAGCCAATCACCAATGAATACACCTGTTTTTATGCCTGTCAGGATCTCTATAAAAGGATCTAGCACTTCAGTCTTAGAAGATTCACCACTGTCACTTACGTATGGGTCCGGGTCACCCGCACCGATCGCTCCAAAAACTTCTAAACCCGTCATCAACACTAACGTAAGAATTATCAACATTCTTCTCATAGTACACCCCCTGTGAAGGAAGAATCGGTATTTAAATAACCCGCATAAATTCTTCGACTTTATATGTGAATCCTGAAGTTCAAAAGCTGAGCGTCATTAAAATTCCTCCAAAGAAGTTTGCCAGCTGATCCACTCTCTCTTCTTCAGGCAGACCCACAAAGACGAAATACTTCCCGTATCCGAAGGTATCGGTATCTGGGGACTCGGAATAAAGAGCGATCCAGCAGCGCTGTCCGCTGAAATTTATCGAATAAAAATTCATAGAATCTTTGTCTCTCGGAATAGAAAGACTGTCGATTATTTCGTAGTTGTCTGCATTGAGAGTTATACGATACTCCTCGACTATTTCGTCGAAAATATCTCCGGTATAAGAGGAAGTCTCGTATAACTCACCAACCAGTATTTTACCGACGATTACGCCTCCCATAAACAAATCCGCAGTTTCCGAGGTCTCGTCAAAAGTGAAACTCACGGCAAATTCAGGGGGGATATACAACCACATGTATCTACCGCTTACATCTATCCAATTATCGGTAACGATAGAGATCTGGCCGTCGACAATGTTTTGCATAAGTTCAATGAAAGGATCACTCGCCGCTGAATCGCTCCGGTCGAGTACTGAGGATAGTACCGAACATGCCAAAAACGCTAAAAAAAACAGTATCGTAATCTTTCTCACGGGTACACCTCCGGTAAAAATCACAGGATTTTCTTAAGAAGAGATACAGTTTCCCAACTACGGAAAAGACCCGGCGTTGCCGGGTCTTTTCTGAACAGAGCCGCTTGCAAGTATTACTTCAATTCCACCGTCGTGGAAATGACTCCGCCTCTGGTAGAAGAGAAGGTTATCGTCGCGGTTCCCGTGCCGGTTACGGTCCAGGAAACGGTCTTCTCTCTTTCCCACTTCGGTGCGTCGATGTCTGTGAACGGTCTGTCGAGCGGTGACTCCTCGAGCTCACCGGCGAAGAAGCCGATCGTATGGGTAGCGCTCTGGCCGGAGGCAAGTTTCAGATCTCCACTTACTTTCAGAGTGGCCGTCCCCTTTCTGACTATCTTGATCAACCATGCCTGCTTCAGAGCATCGGGAAGCCTGCCGACGTTGGCGGCAGTAGCGGTGATCGTCCTCGTGCCGTCGTCGTTGGCCTTGATGTTGATCTCTTTAAAGATGAGCTCCGGCAGGGCCTTCGCTAGTACGTTGAAATTGAACCTGTTCTGAGCCTCTACGGCCTGCTTCAGGTAGAAGCCTGCCGGTGGGTTCTGCGACCAGAACTTCGGGTTCGTTCCGCCGCATTCCACCGTACCGTATTGTGGGTGCTCGCCCGGGGTCCACTCGAGGTACATCTTGCCTTCATAGCCTTTCACGTTGTCCTGGACCCAGAGAACGTCCAAGGTATCGATCTTGCCGTCGTTGTTGAAATCTTTCCAGTAATCGCTCCAGTTGCCCCACAGTTCGTCGCCGTACCAGATCGCTCCGAATTCGGCATATCCGTAATCCGGGCCGTGACCGAACAGCGAGCTTCCTTCTCTTGGAGCCTGGCCGGCGCGAAGCCTTGAGCGGTTGCTGTAGGTCCAAAATACGTCGCCGGCGAATACGTAACCGGACTGGGCCTTTCCTTCCTCGTCAAACATCAAGTAGTAAGCGTTGTCTGTGTAGTACATGGATTCGTCTGCCTTACTGGTTGACGGTGGTCTCAGGTGCATCGGAACAGACGTGTCCTGGCTATTGACAACGGAGATATTCGGGTGGGTTACCATCCACAGGAACATAGCCCTTATCTCGGTTTCGGAAAGCGGATACTCCCCGGCTCCGCTCTGAGTGTAGCCTCTGCCTGTGGCTTCGACCATTGGTCTCCAGTTCTCGGTGTAGTTTCTGTGAAGGTCGAGCCCGCCAGGTCCGTCTTCGGCAGTTCTGCCGTCGCCATCCCAGTCCCAGCCTTCGCTCTGGACTAGGTAATCTCCCTTACCTGTCCCGACACTCGTCATTATTCTGCCGCCGGGATCAATCGGGTCGATAATGTAGTTGCCCTTGCCCTCTCCAACGTAGATCCTCATCTGTCTGATGAAGCCGTCTCCGTTAAGGTCTTCTCCGGGGTCTTCATCGAACAGGCCGTCTCCGTCGTTGTCCTGAGGACGGACGGTGGATCTGTTGGTGTAGGGTGTTGTCAGGTATTGCTCCATACCATCGGGGTTTTCGGTCGGACGGACGTAATAGGTGAACTTGTCCACCAGGGCCGTTATTTCGGCATCCTTGCCGTAGTTGCTGATAAGGGTCCACGCGAAAAGCATCGTTGCCACCGAAGAAGTGACCTCTCCGGAGTGCCTGTTTCCGGAGAAGAACGCGGCCGGCTTGTCGGTGTCCTTACCGGTTGCTTTGTTGGTGATCGTTATCTGGTAGATGGGGATGCCCAGGAAAGACTCTCCGACTGTATAGACATCGACTATATCTGGGTTCTCTTCGGCCCATCTCTGTAGCCAGTAAACCATTTCTTCATAGGTGAAATAATGCTGGTAATCAAACTCGCCTTCTACGAGCGGATGTGTTTCTGGATAATCGACCGGGAAATCACGCATCAGTCTTGCAGCGGGAACTTCGTCGGCTTTCGCGGTCCAGTCGAAAGTCGGATAAGTTACTGCCAGTGCGGAAACGCACAGCACAACGAGAGCCACAATTAACACAAGCTTAGATCTCACGATGGTCCACCTCCTTGGTTAACTAACAAAAAAGTCTTTCTGGAAACTTTCCCTGTCAAACACTTCCGCCATATCTCTCACTCTGTCTTTGGAACAACCACCCCCTTTGAAAAGCGGATCTTCCGAAGTGACCATCAGCCGCTTCATGTTTTTACCGGACAGAAGATCTTTGAAAACTTCCGTCGCACGCATGGATCATGGAGATATCACATTCAAGACATAAGAGACCCTTACGGATGAGCAATCGATAACCGATATGCTCGAAGGCTAAAGGATAGCTGTAAGAAGATCGGGAAACCGAAAAGTGCCCGGCTTTGGCAAGACTTTACTAGAAGATGCGCAGGCTCTCCGTAGCACTGGCACAGAATTCACGTAAGTCTTTATAAGCGACACAAACACTCTCGACAAACTAGGATTCTGTGCCGATCCCCAAAGTGAATCAGGTAACTCGATAAAGATTTTTAGCTTTACTTAAAATTCGCCAGGTGTTTAACTTCCGAAGAATATCTCTCCGGACAAAACTAACCGCCCAGGTAAGATTTCTTTACCTGTTCGTTATTCAATAATTCCTCGCCCTTTCCTTCAAGAACAATTCTCCCGGTTTCAAGTACATAAGCGTAATCCGCCAATTTAAGTGCTCCCAAAGCGTTCTGCTCTATCAAGAGGATGGTTTTGCCCTCCTGGTGTACCTTTCGAATGACCTTGAAGACCTCGCCGACTAGTACTGGCGCAAGCCCAAGAGAGGGTTCGTCGAGCATGAGCAGGTCCGGTCTGGACATGAGAGCCCTTCCTATCGCCAGCATCTGCTGTTCACCGCCCGAAAGAGTGCCACCTTTTTGATCCTTTCTCTCTTTCAACCTTGGAAAAAGCGTGTTTACCCACTCTAGATCCTTTGCTATTTCGTCGCTATCGTTCCTCAAGAAAGCTCCAAGCATAAGGTTTTCAGTAACTGTAAGGTTTGGAAAGATCCTTCTTCCTTCCGGAACGAGAGTCATTCCGGATTTCACAATTTCGTTCGTCGATTTGCCAGTTATATTCTCAGATTTGAAGATTATTTCTCCTTCTCTGACTTTTTTGAGGCCGCATATGCTCCTCAACGTGGTGGACTTCCCGGCTCCATTGGCTCCTATAAGGGCAACGATCTTTCCCTGATCAACGTTGAATGAAATGCCCTTCAAGGCGTGGATCCCTCCATAGTAAACGTTCAAGTTTGCGACTTTAAGCATACAAATCACCCGTTCCAAGGTAAGCTGTGATAACTTCAGGATTATTTTGAATCTCTTTAGGAAGCCCGTGCGCGATAGTTACGCCGTGATCGAGAACTATTATCCTCTCGCAAATGGTCATCACAAGACTCATATCGTGTTCTATCAACAGAACCGTTAAATTGAATTCCTTTCTTATCCTCAATATGAGGGCCGCCAGTGCCAGAGTCTCTTCCGGGTTCATTCCCGCGGCTGGCTCGTCCAGCAGCAATACTTTCGGGTTGGTTGCGAGGGCTCTGGATATTTCGAGCTTTCTCTGTAGCCCGTAGGGAAGCGAACCGGCAAGATCGTTCTTGTACTTCTCCAGACCCAGTGTTTTCAGCAGGGCCATGGCTTTGTCGTCTATCTCTTTTTCCTCTTTTCTGTAGCCGGGCAATCCGAAAACGGCGGACAGTACTGAAGATTTAAGACGCAGGTGACAGGCCGTTCTCACATTGTCGAACGCTGTAAGTTCACTAAAGAGACGTATATTTTGAAAAGTTCTCGCTATACCCTCTGCAGTTATCTTGTCGGTCTTCATTCCCGTTATATCTTTGCCACCAAGGATTATCTTTCCCTCACTCACCAGATAAGTGTTTGTTATGAGGTTGAATATCGTGGTCTTCCCCGCTCCGTTCGGTCCTATGAGACCTACGAGTTCACCTTCCTGCAGATCAAGGTTGAAGTCCGAGACTGCCGTGAGCCCGCCAAATCTCTTCGTCACGTGTTCAAGTTTAAGCAGACTCATTCTGCATTCCTCCTTTTTGATCTGAAGATCCAGTCCCAGGAAAACTCCTTCTGTCCAAAGAGACCTCGCCTGAAGAATATGACGGTGATAACCAATATGAGGGCGAATATCAACATTCTCATGCCAGAAATTCCGGGTATCGTCAGGCCGAATACGGTCATCGGCGACTCAACAAACCTCAAGAACTCCATCAGGAAGGCGATCGATACACCCATCACAACACTGCCCGTTATGCTTCCCAGACCTCCCAGCAGCACGATCATGACTATCTGGAAAGTCAGAGAGATGTTGAAAGAGTTCGGGTCGATCGTCATGAGAAGACTTCCCAACAACCCTCCGCCTATGCCTGCAAAAAACGCCCCGATAACGAAAGCCAGTGTTTTATGTTTGAAGAGATTGACTCCCATCGCTTCGGCCGCAACCTCGTCCTCCCTTATCGATTTCAGAGCCCTTCCATAACTGCTATCAACAAGCTTCTTTATAAAGAAAATCGTGAACAAGGCCCAGCCCCAGCTCCAATATAGATTAGTGTAAGTCGGGAGCCCTTTCAAACCAAGCGGTCCATTGGTGATATTTTGAAGATTGTTAAGTATTACACGGATTATCTCGGCAAATCCGTAGGTAACGATCGCCAGATAATCTCCCCCCACTCTGAGACACGGTGCGCCGACGGCAAATCCTGCAACCGCCGCGATGGCTCCTCCAACTAATAACGCAAAGAAGAAGGGGATCTGTATCTCGCTTAGTGGCCAGATGAGCGGCTCAATAAAAAAATTGGTTGCCTTAAGCGCCGGAGACATATAAAGTAAGGCAGAGGCATAAGCCCCCAGAGCCATAAAACCTGCATGCCCGAGAGAGAACTGACCCGTGAAACCATTTATCAAGTTAAGACTGACACCCAGAATTACATAAATAGCCGCCACATTCATGATCCTTTTGATAAAAGGATCCATATAGTTTTCAGCGAGCCAGAGCAACAAAATGAAGACCAGAAGACTCACTATTGTTAGGATTAACTTCATTCTGCGATCCACGACAGTCACCTACTTTTCTTCTCGCCAAAAAGGCCGGTCGGCTTAACGAGCAAAATTACAACCAGGAGGACGAATATTATCGCGTCCCTGTAACCTGCCGCTTCCGGGAAAAATGCCACGAGCAGGATCGTTACCATGCCCAGCATGAATCCACCGAACAGAGCACCAACGATGCTTCCTATACCTCCGATTATCGCTGCGGTAAAGGCTCTCCATCCCGGGAAGACACCCATGAAGGGCCATATCTGAGGATATCTGAGTGCCCAGAGTATAGCGCTAAGGGCCGCAAGTGCCGAACCGATAGCAAATGTGAACGCGATCGTTCTATTTACATTTATACCCATCAATTTTGCCGTATCGAAATCGACCGAAAGAGCCCTCATGGCCAGTCCCATCTTTGTACGCTTTATAAGGAAAGTAAGCAACAGAAGCACAATTACGGAAACTACTATTGTGGCTATCGTGATCGCCTGAATCCTTACACCTCCGATTACAAAAGTGGTAGTTAGTGAAGGAGGCACATAGAAGGATTTTTGTCTTCCCCCGAATACAACAACAGCAATGTTTTGAATCAAAAACGACATGCCTATGGCCGCACAGAGAGAGGATATCCTCGGCGCGTCCCTGAGAGGTCTATAGGCTACCCTTTCAATACCAACTCCAAGCAATATCGTTACCGCTACTCCAAAAATAACAGCAAGCCACCAAGGCATCATAAACAAAGTAAAACCGTAGAAAACGAAGAACGTAGCCATCATGAACACGTCGCCGTGTGCAAAATTTACAAGCTTGACCACTCCATAGACAAGAGTGTATCCAATGGCTATAAGTCCGAATATGAAGCCCAAAGAAATCCCGTTAACAAGGTGCTGCAAAAATACATCAGGGCTCATCCTGCCACCGCCTTTGCTTTAACTACAATTCAGTAAAGACGCAGGCATAGGCCTGCGTCCAATACCTATGCTGCTACAAAATAACTGCCTTCTGGAGATTATTGGGCAGGCTTGACAACACTGACAAATTTGAATGCACCGTTTTCAACTTTCCTGACTATTGCGTCCTTTACGGCGTCTCCATTTTCGTCGATTGTTATATAGCCGGTAACGCCTTCGAAATTCACCGTTGCACTGAGGGCATTCTTGATATCTTCAGGAACTGCGGAGTTAGCCCTTACTATCGCATCTATAGCCAACATGAAAGCATCGTATCCCAGTGCCGCGAACGCGCTTGGCTCAACACCGTACTTCGCCTTGAAGGCTTCGATGAATGTGGCAGCCTTCGGAGTCGGTGCAACCGCAACGTCGAAGTGAGTGCTGAAGTAACTTCCTTCAACGGCGGCTCCGCCGACCTGAAGGAACTCCGGCACTTCCCAGGTGTCTCCACCGAGGAACTGCGCCTTAATCCCGAGTTCGCGTGCCTGCTTGATTATCAGGGCAGCCTCACCATAAGATGCGGCCGGGATGAAGATTACGTCGGGGTTCTTTCCCTGAGCGTATGCAAGCTGCGCTGTGAAGTCCTGGTCACCGGTCTGGTAAGAGATGACGCCGCTAATCGCTTTGTTGTTTCCCGTAAGGCTCTTGAAGGAGTTCTGGAAGTAGTGCGAAAGCCCCACCGAATAGTCGGAAGCGATGTCCTGAATAATAACAGCTGTTTTCGCTCCCAATTCTTCGATAGCGAATTTTGCCATAACGCTTCCCTGGAATGGGTCGATGAAGCAGACTCTGAAAGCGTAGGGCTTGCCAACTGTCACGAGCGGGTTGGTTGGTGAACATCCGATCATCGGGACTCCTGCGGCGTTGGCCACTTCGCTACCTGGTATTGCCACGGCGCTTCCGTAACTCCCGATAATTACCGATGCCTTGTTGAACTGAATCAGTCTGGAAACTGCGTTGGAAGCTTCAACTTTCTCACTCTTGTTGTCGACCAAAACCAGTTGTACCGGACGGCCGAGGACTTCCGTCACTTGCTCGGCTGCAAGGGTAATACCTTCCATTGTAAGCTGGCCACCGGCTGCGTAAGGACCTGTCATAGGTTCGAAAACACCAATGACGATTGGCTCAACTGCGAACAACACTAAACCTAACAGCAGAACAACTGCCAGAACGAGAATCCTCTTCACTTACCTCACCTCCACAATTGTGATCGTCTACGATCATCTAAGGCTGAAATTACCCCACTAAATAGATGGTACTCATAGGCACAGTCGTAAGCATTAACGGACAACCGTGCAAAATATAAGAGACTTTCGGTCAAGAAGTAATAAACACCTGGCGACATTTCATAAGACAGTTACTTCAGATTCCAAGTTCACAAGTTACTAAATTTTCAATTTGAATCAACCAAATAAGCCATCCGATGTGGTAATCACTTGGAAATCCATTATCATGATACCACTTTGGCATTCTAGAATCTCTCCTGGAAAATCGGCATTTTGAATCGATACAAGCGATCAGGAATGATTATACGGTAAAATCGTAAGGAAAACGAAGAATAAGTGAGCGGGAGGTAAGAAATGTTAAGCATACGAATTTTGTAGGATCGATTATTGAGGAGTATGCTTTTAGTGATAGCGCATGAAAGAACCTCACAATCTTTAATAACTATAACTCGATACTCAGGCGATCTGCAGTTAACTTTTGGGTAACTGAAACTCATTGTGAGTTGCACGATACGATACCGCGAGTGTTGAACAACTGAAAAGCCATAAGCATTCACAGTAGTCCGTAGATGCCCGGTGGCGAGGTTTATTAATTTTGACGTTTAACTTACAATTGAAGTATAGCGGCTAACGATAAGAAGGAGGGAAATTGCGTTGGAATCGGAAACTATGATCGCGATTGTAAAAGAAAAACCGGGTCCAGGACTGACACTGAAGAGAGTTCCCGTACCGGGGGAACCTGGCCCACACGATGTTCTGGTAAAGGTCAAACGCGCTTCGATATGTGGTACCGATCTTCACATCTACAAATGGGATGAATGGTCCCAGAAAAGGATCCGCCCTCCACAGATAGACGGCCACGAATTCACTGGAGAGGTATTAAAGGTCGGCGACAATGTCACGACCGTCGCCGTAGGAGATTCGGTGGTTGCCGAAACACATATCCCCTGTCAGAAATGTCTTCAGTGCAAGACGGGTAAAATGCATATTTGCAGAGATATGGAGATACTCGGCGTTCATCGAGATGGAGTCTTTGCAGAATATGTTCTGGTTCCGGAGATAGTTCTCTGGAAAGTCGATCCATCGATCCCACTGGAGTACGCCTCGATAATGGAACCGTTCGGCAACGCAATACATACGGCCCTGGTAACCGATCTAACCGGTAAAAACGTTCTCATAACCGGAGCCGGCCCCATAGGAGCAATGGCCGTGGCCGTGGCGAAAGCATCTGGGGCCGCCTGTGTTATGGTGAGTGAAGTGAAGGATTTCAGAAAAAACCTGGCAAAAAAGATGGGTGCCGATGTCGTAATCGATCCACTCGAGGAAGACATGCCAGCCAGAGTGAGATCCTTGACTAACGGTGATGGAGCCGATGTTCTTCTTGAGATGTCGGGAAGCGTAATCGCTATGAAACAGGGCCTCGACAGCGTCACCAACGGTGGAATAGTGTCACTGCTGGGAGTATTTCCCGGAGATTTGGCCTTCGATATAAACAATCTTTTCACGTTCAAAGGGCTAACCATGTACGGAATAACCGGCAGAAAGATGTTCGATACCTGGCGGATAGCGGATCAGCTTCTTAAAAGCAAAAGGGTGGATCTTTCACCGGTTGTGACTCATACATTCCCTGCCGAGCGTTTCGAGGAAGGTTTCGACCTGATGGAAAAAGGGCTCTCCGGCAAGGTAATACTCCAGTTCTAAACCGGCGTTGAAACGGGAGGTGTGGTAAATGTTCGATTTCGATGTTTTGAAAGACGAAATGAGAGAACTAGAAGAAAAGGGACTGTTGGTGAAAATTCGAACTCTCGAGTCTCCGCAGGGCGCCTGGCTGAACGTGGATGGCAGAAAAGTGCTCAACATGTGTTCCAACAACTACCTGGGACTTTGCTTCGACGAAGAGTTGAAACAGGCTGCGATAGAAGGTATAAAAAAGTGGGGTGTTGGTCCGGGCGCCGTTAGATCCATCGCGGGTACTCTTGACCTCCACAACGAACTCGAGAGGGAACTGGCACAGTTCAAGAAAGTGGAGGCGACACTGGTTGTGCAGTCGGGTTTCAACGCCAACCAGGCTGTGATAGGCCCTATAGTCTCCGAAGAAGATGCGATTCTCTCGGACGAACTGAATCACGCAAGTATTATTGACGGCGTCAGATTGACGAAAGCCAAGAGATATGTCTGGAAGCACAAGGACGTCGCCGATCTCGAAGAACAACTAAAAGCGGCCAAGGCCGATGGTGCCAGGAGAATGCTTATCATCACCGATGGCGTTTTCTCAATGGACGGCGACCTGGCACCACTGCCTGAGATAGTTGAAAAGGCCGAAAAGTACGGAGCAATAGTGATGGTGGACGATGCGCACGGCGAAGGTGTGTTAGGAAGCAATGGACGAGGCATCGTGGATCACTTCCATCTCCATGGGAAGGTGGATATCGAAGTTGGAACTCTTTCAAAGGCTTTCGGTCTCGTTGGCGGCTTCATCGCGGGCAAAAAAGCCCTTATAGATTATCTGAAGCAAAAGGCACGCCCCTTCCTGTTCAGTTCTTCCCTATCTCCGGCCGAAACCGCGGCCGCCATAGCGGCGGTACGAAAACTCTCATCAACGGACGAACTCGTTAAAACGCTGTGGAACAACGCCGAATACTTCAAAGAGAGACTGAAGTCTCTCGGTTTCGATACGGGACACAGCGAAACCCCGATCACCCCGGTGATGCTCTACGACGCAAAGCTCTCATCGAGTTTTTCGAAGCGACTCTTCGAAGAGGGCATCTTTGCCAGCTCGATAGGTTTCCCGACGGTGCCGAGGGGAAAGGCGAGATTGAGAATAATGATAAGCGCGGCCCATTCTAGAAAGGATCTCGACTTTGCCATCTCGAAGTTTGAGATGATAGGCAAAGAGCTTGGTGTAATAAAATAAGCACTTCCATTTAGCAATATTCCGATTATAATAAACAATGCAGCGGCTTGAAGCCGCTGTTTTGTCGGGAGGTATGAAAGTTGATATGGACTCTGATTCTACTCGGAAGCGGTTTCCTTCTACTGATAAAGGGGGCAGATTATCTTATAGAAGGAGCTGTAGCCATAGCTAAACGTTTCGGAATTTCCGAGTTACTTATTGGGCTCACAATAGTTGCCTTCGGAACGAGCGCTCCAGAGCTGGCAGTAAGTTTTCAAGCTGCGCTGAAAGGCTCGGGAATAGCCATAGGAAACGTACTTGGTTCGAATATAGCAAACATTGCCCTCATTCTCGGAGCTGCGGCTCTGATAAGTCCTTTGAAAGTCTCAAACTCAACTATGTATTACGAAGTTCCCTTCATCATAATCATATCGACCGCATCGGGTGCCATGTTTTTCGGAAGAGATTTCACACTTGGTAGGAGCGACGGGATAGTCTTGCTTTCCTTTTTCGTGATCTTTATGATGTACATATTCGTGATGGCCAGACAGGATAGAGCGATAAGCCAGGCAGTACAAATTCAGGAAAAGAAAGACACTATGAGCTTCCGTAAAGATATAAAATTGGCCTGGATAGCCACAGTTGGCGGTTTGGCAGCCGTTTTAGTCGGAGGCGACCTGGTTGTCGATGCCGGTTCATACATCGCCCGGTCCTTCGGTGTGAGTGATATGCTGATCGGTGTGACCATAGTCGCTATCGGCACATCTTTGCCTGAATTGGTGACCTCACTGGTGGCCGGAAGAAAAGACAAAAAAGATCTGGCAATGGGCAATGTGATAGGTTCGAACATTTTCAACACTCTTTTCGTACTCGGTGCCTCTGCTTTGGCTTCTCCGCTTAAAGCGGACCGCCAGTTTACGCTGGACATTGCTTTCAATTTTGGCCTTTCTATTGCCCTTTTCTTGTTGGTTATGAGAAAGAGAGTGCTTAGCAGGTTCTCTGGCTTACTTCTTATTATGCTTTACACAGTTTATCTCGTGCTAAATGCGATCGCGGGTTAAAAGTATAGATAATCGATAACGAATGGTATATAATATTATACTGCAACGACTTCGCAAGTGTACTTTGCCTGCCAGTTCTGAAATTGAAAGGGGGCATTTCGATTGAAGTTCGAACTCGATTCGACTTATAAACCTCAGGGTGATCAACCGCAAGCCATAGAAAAACTCACGGAGGGACTTTCAAGAGGAGACAGGTTTCAAACCCTTCTGGGGGTGACCGGCTCTGGCAAGACCTTCACCATGGCCAACGTAATTTCGAACCTCCAGCGTCCTGCGATAGTGATCTCTCCTAACAAGACTCTAGTCGCACAACTATACAGGGAGTTCAAAACGTTTTTTCCCACCAACAAGGTCGAGTTGTTTATAAGTTACTACGATTACTACATGCCTGAATCGTATATACCTTCGAAGGATATGTACATCGAGAAAGAGGCCGAGATAAACGAAACGCTGGAGAGAATGCGCGTATCTACCCTGAAGTCGGTACTGACACGCAACGACACGGTCGTTCTGGCAAGTGTTTCAGCCATCTACGCCAGCGGAGATCCTAAAGATTTCGCGACGATGAACATACACATCCAGAGAGGCTCTAGATTCAACAGGAATGAACTGGCCATAAGACTGGCAAACATACAGTACAACCGATCGGAAGACCTCTCGGCCGGAGGGGTTTTCCACGTAAAAGGGGAGATCTTCGAAATCTTCCCGCCCTACGAGGATTTCGGCATAAGGATCTACTTCTTCGACGACGAGATAGAGCGCATAGTGACTTTCGAACCGCTCAACCGCAAGGTGATGGACGAGCTTGATATGGTCACTATATACCCAGCCAAAGAGTTCGTGACGACCCAGGACAAGATCCTCGGTGCGATGAGGAGTATCGAGGAGGAGCTTGAAGAGCGCGTTAAGGAACTGGAAAGTGAGGGAAAATATCTGGAAGCCCAGCGCCTACGACAGCGAACCACATACGACATGGAGATGCTCTCCAGTGTTGGTTATTGCTCGGGGATCGAGAATTACGCCCGCTTCTTCGACGGTAGAAGGAAAGGCGAAAAACCCTATACATTGCTTGACTACTTTGACAGGGAGAAGTTCATAACTTTCATAGACGAGTCCCACATAGGAGTGCCGCAGATCAGGGCCATGTATAGGGGCGATTTCTCGAGAAAAAAGAATCTCGTCGATTATGGTTTTAGACTGCCCGCCGCCTTCGACAACAGACCGCTCAAGTTCGAAGAGTTCCTCGAGACGGTCGGTCAGATAGTTTTCGTGTCTGCCACTCCTTCCGAGTATGAACTGGGACTCTCCAGGCAGGTCGTCGATCAGGTGATAAGACCCACAGGTCTGGTCGATCCCGAAGTGATCGTGCATCCTACCGAAAGCCAGGTAGATGATTTCATAGCCAGGATGAAGCCCGTGAAGAAACGGAACGAAAGAGCGCTCGTTACTGTTCTTACCAAGAAGGCCGCCGAAATGCTCTCTGACTATCTGAACGAAGTCGGTATAAAGTCTGAGTATCTCCACTCTGAGCTCGACGCCATCGAGAGAGTCGAGGTTTTGAGAAAGCTGCGCGAGGGCACGATCGATGTCGTGGTGGGGGTCAATCTTCTCAGAGAGGGACTGGATCTGCCGGAAGTCTCCCTCGTGGCGATAATGGATGCCGACAAGGAGGGCTTCCTAAGATCGGAAATCACCCTGGTACAGACCATAGGAAGGGCTGCCAGAAACATAAATGGCCAGGTGGTTCTCTACGCCGATACCATGACCGGTTCGATGCAAAGGGCCATAAACGAGACGAACAGGAGAAGGCTCAAGCAGCTCATTTACAATAAGGAGCATGGAATCACCCCTGAAAGCATCGTCAAACCCCTTTACAGAAACATCTTCGAAGAGTTCGCCGGAGAAAACCTCGACAAAGACAGAGAAGACAAGGCCAGAACGACTTACATAGAGGGAGTCTTCGCACTAAAAGAGAGCCTCGATACAGAGGATTACATGGCGCTCCTCAACGAAGAAATGATAAGGGCGGCCGGAGAGCTACGGTTCGAAGATGCCGCTGTAATAAGAGACGAGATGTATCGCCTGAAAAAGAAATAACTTTAGTTCAGAGAAACGTAACTTGACACACGATACCGTATGCTGTTAGTATCGTTTCAACGAAAACACGACGAAAGGTGAAGCGATGTACGAATACACTGTGACCTTAAAAACAGAATCATCCGCTCTTCATCATCATAAACTGTGGCGCCCGGTAGTGGGAGGCGGCACCGTTTAGTCGTGCTCTCATAAAAAGATAACCGACCGGGCTTTAAGCCCGGTTTTTTTATTTGGAGGTGTTGTTATGAGGAAAGTTATGCTGGTAGTTTTTCTGGTCGTTGTGAGTCTCGCGTTCTCAAGTTTGCTGGAGGACATAAGGAGCAGAGGAGTTTTAAGGGTGGGACAGGATGCAGGTTATATGCCCCTCTACGGTACGGATCCCGATGGAGACAGAATAGGGCTGGAAGTGGAGATACTCAAGGAAATGGCTTCCATTCTCGGTGTTAAACTTGAGTTTGTTATAGTTAATTGGGACGGTATCATTCCTGCGCTGATGTCCAACAAATTCGATATCATATGGTCTGGAATGACCATCACCCCTGAAAGGGCCCTGAAAGTCAACTTCAGTGATCCCTATCTAACTGTGGGACAGGCAATTCTCTACAACACGAAAAAGTTTCCCACACCGCCAAAATTGGAAGATATTAACACCAGCCAAACCAAGATAGCCGTTCAGCTCGGCACGACTGGTGCGGAAGCCGCCAACAGATTGTTGACCAAAGCACAGATATTCACCTTCGAGACAACCGATGAAGCTGGTTTTCAGGTCGCCTCTGGTAGGGCAGATGCCATGATCTTCGATTCGATCTACGCGAGGTTCGTAGCCAAGAAGTACGAACAGCTCGATGTCACCGATGAACTGTTATCTATGGAAGATCTGGGTGTAGCTATTCCAAAAGGTGATTTTGAGACTCTCCAGTGGCTGAACACATTCATACAGTGGCTGAAAACAACTGGAAAGATAACAGAACTCGAACAGTACTGGTTCGTGGAATACGCACCGGAATTCTGAGGTTAGAACGATGAAGAGAGCGGTTTCACGTATAACGCTGGGGTTGTTTGTGGCCGGACTGATTTGGTTCTCCTACTTTTCAGTTTCACAGGTATATCCATTCAACTGGAAAGTGCTGCCCAGATACTACAAGTTATTCCTGGATGGGCTTGTCACAACTCTGGAGTTGAGTGTAATCGCTCTCGGTTTCGCTATCGTGGTCGGAATAGTCGTGGCGCTGGCGAGAACTTCACATTCGGTGTTTTTAAAAGATGCAGGTACCATGTACGTGTGGTTCTTCAGAAATATGCCGCTCCTTGTGATCATTTTGCTCGTTTACTACGGCTTTGGATCGGCGATAAATATCGACCGTTTCTGGGCGGGAGTGGTTTCTCTCTCTCTCTTTGAGGGCGCTTATGTGGGAGAGATATTCAGAGCCGGCATCGAAGCGGTGCCGGCCGGGGAAATCGAGGCTGGCGAGGCTATGGGACTGTACAGGCGACAGATAATGTTCTCGATCATCTTTCCTCAAGCCTTCAGGATATCTATTCCTCCCCTTATCGGGCAACTGGTTAGCCTCGTTAAAGACAGTTCGCTGGTTTCGGTAATAGCCCTCGGAGATCTCACAATGAGGGCCAGGCAGGTCGGCACACAGACTCTGGCCGTTTTTGAATCCTACATCGCTTTAGCCCTTTGCTACTTGCTTATAACATCGACTCTGTCATTCGTCGGCAGAGCTCTCGAAAGGAAGATGGTGATACCATGACGGAAAATAAAATTCTCAGCGTGAGAGGAATTTCAAAATCCTTCGACAGCCTTTCTGTTCTCAAGGGAGTCTCCTTCGATGTGAAGCAGGGAGATGTTATCGCCATTCTCGGTCCTTCGGGGGCTGGAAAAACTACGCTGCTGAGGTGCATAAACCATCTCATCACTCCCGACGACGGTGATATACTCTTCAAAGGTTCGACCGTGAAGAGCGACAGGAAATCTATCAGATTCTTCAGGGCAAAAGTGGGATTCGTCTTCCAAAGATTCAATCTCGTCAGTCACCTGAGAGTGATAGACAACGTTGCGCTCCCCCTCGTAAAAGTACTGGGCAAAAAGTGGAGGGAGGCCAGAGAAATCGCCCTGAAGCAACTCTCTCAAGTGGGTCTGGAAGACAAGGCTGCCAGCTTTCCTTCACAGCTGTCTGGTGGTCAGCAACAGCGGGTCGGCATCGCGAGGGCCCTAGTGATGCAGCCCGATATTGTATTGCTAGACGAACCTACTTCGGCACTAGATCCCTCGCTCGTTGGGGAAGTTATGAGAGTCATAAAACGGCTCTCGTCTGAAGGGAGAACAATGGTTATAGTCACCCACGAAATCGATTTCGCAAGGAATATAGCCACAAGGGTTTTATTCATGAAAGGCGGCTCAATATTGAAAGACACGAATCCTCAGGAGTTCTTCGAATCGGCCAGCAGCGAGATCAGAGACTTCCTGACCGATCTCTCGTCTATAGTTTGAACCACAGATCGATCATCGACGGCTCAGAAAGTAATCCACAACTCCCGAGACGATAGCTTCGACCAGTGCCTCGCGGTAATCCTGACTGGCCAGTAACACGTCTTCTTCCGGATTGGACATGTACCCGGCCTCAAAAATCAGAACGGGGACCTTTGACCAGTTGAAACCGGTCATATCTTCTCTAACCCTAATTCCGAGCGAGGTTATCCCCTCTATTTCCCGGAGACTGGCCATGATCTTCTCGGCGGCCCTCCTGCTCTCTTCATAAATGGGTGCGGTATAGGTAGCTGTCGAGGAGGGTATCAGGAGCATCGTTCCCTTCAGCGAAGGATCCGAACTGTAATTGGCATGAATCCTTATACACAGATCGGCAGCCACGGAGTTGGCGAACTCTGCCCTTTCTATGTTGCTAATATCGACATCGTGTCTCTCCCTTGTCATAAATACGTTGAAGCCCTCTTCCTGTAACCTGTCTCTCAGAATGAAAGAGAGCTCCAGATTGAAAACATACTCGGGTATCCCTGTGCTGACGCCCTTGGTTCCAATCGAGACCTTAGCCTTGGTCTCTTTCGATCCTGGCGCTATCTGTTCTTGCGAGAGATTGGCTTTCTCCTGGTGACCCGGGTCTATACATATCGTGAAAGCAGTTAAGAGCGAAGCCAGCAACAGCAAAGCTATAATCATAATCATCTTTCTTTTCAATACATCCACTCCGTTCGCTATAAGCTACTTCTATTATATAGTTTTCTACTGTGAGCTTCAGGCGGTGGTCAATATACTTACAAGGCTAAAAGCTGCTCTTCCACAAACTCCCGCAGTGGTGGGTTATAATTGATCAGGAGGTGAGAGCTATGTCGAGCAGCCACAGGAGAGAAATGCTGGAATCGGAGATCAAGAAAGTTCTCACGGAGGCTCTTTCATCTTACACCGGTCACGATCCTTCGGTCGGAATGGTTTCGATAGTCAGAGTCGAGCTGAGCAAAGACAAGAGATATGCGGTGATCTACATAAGCTCAATGGGCGAAGAAGAGAAGAAAAAGATGCTCGTTGACAGATTGAACGAAGACAAGGGTATTTTCAGAACGGCGATCGCCAAAAATATAAGGTTGTTCAAAGCTCCCGAGATACGTTTCAAAGAGGATATCGGCATAGAGGCCACTCTCAGAGTGGCTCGGCTGCTTCAACAGATAGAGAATGAAAAGCAAGATGCAGAAGACAACTGACGGAATAATACTCGTAGACAAACCTTGTAACATGACCTCCCACGATGTAGTGAATGTGCTTCGTAGTAAATTTCAGACGAAGAAAGTAGGTCATTCGGGTACACTCGATCCATTTGCCAGCGGACTTATCATAGCGGGCATAGGTAAGGGAACTAGGGTACTGGAATACTTCCTGAACATGGATAAAACCTATAGAGCCGAGCTGGAGCTAGGTAGGATAACCGATACCTTCGATCTCACAGGCAAACTCGTCGAGGAAAGAGAGGTGCCGGCCTTTTCGCTTGAGGAAATATCGGGGGTTCTCAAATCTTTCATTGGTAAACAACTGCAGACGCCGCCGGCTTACTCGGCAAAAAAACATAACGGAGAACGCCTGTACAAACTCGCTAGAGAGGGCAATATAATCAATCTCCCGCCCAGTCGCGTACAGATCTATTCGATAGATGAGATCTCCTTCGAAGGGCGGAAAATCTCCTTCAAAACGAGGGTTTCAAAGGGAACGTACATAAGATCTCTGGTAATGGATATTGGATACCGCCTTGGTTGTGGCGCTACAACTACCTATCTCAGGAGAACAGCCCAGGGACCTTTCTCGTTGGACTCTTCAAGTCAGCTCGGGGAGGTTTCAGACCTGTCCATAATCACTCTGGAGGAGGCTATCGACTTCATGCCCGGGCTTCTCCTCAACGAGCAGGAAAGTCAGAGAGTACTTCTCGGTGGCCAGGTCCATGCCAGAAACGTCGTAGGGATACTTGGAAGCTTCGTCAAAGACGAGATAATAAGGATACTGGGAAATGACGAAAAACTACTCGCCGTTGCCAGATCGGAAAGAACGTCATCCTTTGTGAAGACACTACAGAGAGAAGAGTCCTGGGAGAGGGTTGCAAAACTCGAAAAGGTACTCGGGGCATGATATGTATGTGACCTGCATCGGAAACTTCGACGGCGTTCACCTCGGTCACCGTCGAATAATGAAAAGAACGGTCGAACTGGCAGAGAGACTCGGTGTCAGAAGTTCGGCTATTTCCATAATTTATCCTTGGGCATATTACTTTCCGAACTTCCCGGGTATAATCTACCCGGTATCCCAGAGGATCGAATTGATTCTTTCGACCGGGATCCATAAAGTGATCACGGCCAACATGGCCGAGATAAAGCACCTGGAGCCCCGCGAGTTCGTTACCGGTCTGATCGAGCAGGGAGTGAACGGCATCGTTGTGGGCAGAGATTTCACCTTTGGAAACGGTGCGAAGGGGAACACTGCGCTGCTTGAAGAGATGGCAAGTGAAATGGGTTTTTTCGTAGATACTGTTCCCGACTGTATGCTGGATGGTCGGAGGATAAGCAGCAGCTGGATACGTGAAGCTCTGGCGAAAGGTGAAATACGTCAGGCCAACGCGCTACTAGGTAAAAGATACTCGATAAGAGGAAGAGTATATCGTGACCAGCAGCTCGGCTCCAAGATGGGCTTTCCTACGGCCAATATCACGCGTGGAGAAGAACGCCTGGTAACTCCGAAATCGGGGGTTTACATCGTAAAATCGAACATAGAAGGCAAAGAACTTTTCGGTCTGCTAAACGTAGGGTTCAGACCGACCGTGCAAGTTACTGAAGAGGTGAAATACGAAGTCTATTACTTCGATTTTTACGGAGACCTCTACGATAAAAATATCGAGATAGAGTTTCTGGAATTCATAAGACCCGAACTGAAGTTCGACGGCCTTCAGTTGCTCATAGAACAGATAAAGCACGATGAAAAGATCGCACGGCGCTGGCTTGAGCTCCACTCAGAGGAACTCTGAGAAGAAAGAGACCACTCCCTCGAAAAGAGTGTCCTTTCTCTCTTCATCTGCGAACATTTCGTGCATTCCTCCGGCTATCTCGAGAAACCGCTTCTCCGATCTCAACACTTCATAGAACTTCCTGGCACCGGAGGGATCAATAACCCTGTCGTCGCTTCCGATAATTATCATAGTCGGTATCGTGATCCTTTCCGCTTCCGAAAAGGCCATCTCAATATTCTCCTCCATTCCGAGAAAAAGATTGGGAGAAACTCTGTCATGAACATAAGGATCGTCTATATACCGCTGTACCGCAAGCTTGTTGTGAGAGAGATCGGAAGGTTCAAACCTGGATGAGCTACTGAACGTGATCTTCGGCGCCAGTTTCTTGACGAGCTTGACTACTGGAAGAAGCTTCTTCACAGACTCTTTCGCGGAGTAGAGATGAGGCGAACTCAAAACGGCAGCCCTGAAGATATTGGGGCTTTCCTCGATCACCCTTGAACCGATAAGACCGCCCATACTGTGCCCGAAGAGGAAAAGAGGCAATTCATCCCTTTCCTTTCTCACGGCCGCCGCCAGATCGACCACGGCATTCTTAAGATCATCGAAAGAATCTACGTAACCTCGTTGACCATGGTGCAACCCATGCCCTGGAAGGTCTGTCGAGAAGACGTTGAAGCCCCTGGATGTCAGGAAAAAGGCGAAAGCGTCGTATCTGCCGGAATGTTCGCCTATCCCGTGACAGATTATCAAATTAGCCCTTGCATCTAAAGCGGTCCACTTCCTTATGAACAAAGCACACACCCCCTCGAAGTAGATTATATATCTGCGGAGGGTACTCTTCATATCAGTTAATTCTGGTTCCCACCGAGCCATCGAGTTTCACGCGGTAGCGTGCTCCCGAATAGTCGGAAATATACATCCAGTTACCCGACACACCGTCTAGAGCCCAGATATTTATGTTGTTCAGTTTCTGCATCTCAGTTCCATCCGGTCTCATTCTGTGAAGTCCCTTCTCTGATTTGAAAACGAAATATAACCAGCCTTCGTCTAAAGTAAAAAAGTAGACTCTGTCCAGCGAGGCAAGAGTGCTTCTTTCACTGCCGTCGATTTTCATTCTGACAACGTCGAGATTGTAATAGGCGTCTGTTCCTGTGTCCCTGAGGGCTATGAAGTAGAGCCATGTATCGGTAACATATCCGAACCGGCCCTTTCCCGAGATCATGGCACGTTCGGTTCCATCGATTTTTATTTTATATAGTTTGCCATAATCTTCGTAGTATATCCATTCACCGTGAATCTCTATTTTCCCGGGCTCCAGCGAGACTTTACAAAGGGTTATTTTTTCCGATCCGTCGGTTTTCATTTTGTTGATGGTTCCTGCCTCGCTTTCCAGTAGAAGATCTACAGACGTCATAGCTTTCTTCTTGATCTCGTTGAACTCAGCCAAACTCTTCTTTGTACTGTAAAGGACCATGTCACCTGAAACACAGTACTGCGCTACGTTGTCTTCGCTAAGTTTCGTTCTTTCGCTCCCGTCCTTTTTCATTCTGTACAGGTTGCTTATGTCGGGATCGTCAGTGAAGTATATCCATTCGTCTGAAATGAATATGGAGCTGACCGGGAAATCGGTCACTTTCGTCCGTCCAGTCCAGTCGGAATTCACTCTATACAGTCTATTCTTAACTACCATATAGATCTGATCGCCCGATTGGGAAATCTCTCCCAGATTCATCCCGTCTCCCGACATGTCGCTTCCTTCAGTTCGTTGCGAGTAGTCTTTTACTACTTGGAACCCTTTGAAAAAATCTGCCGAGTCGAGCAATATAGATCCAAACACGAAGAGAATAACCGCCCCGATTACGATTGAGATTAATATCCCGATCGATCTGTCCTTCCTTATAAAAGCTACAATAGCTGCTACAAATCCCGCAACTCCCAGAGATACCGTTGCAAAGACCGGGACCGGTATTATCGAGAATCTTATCTGGAGAGAAATCAGAATCACGAAAGAAATACTCAGAGCAAAACCCCACTTGCCCAAACGCAAACTGGGCAGAAAAGTCATCTTCATACCCGCCATCTCCTTTGCCAACAGTCACCGTACGCGTGGGGTCCAGCAAACCAGACAGACAGCACGGTGGGTTCGATGTTGATAACATAGATCAATCCCGGCGCTAATTTACGGTGATACTCGTAGCTTTTACGCTTTCACAGTAATACTAACCCCTTCTGCCACCGTTGTGTATCGAAGTAAGAGAATCTGGATCTATATTGATCGTCGAACATCTGCAGTTGTTCACATATTTGATCCCTCTTCAGTAGAGTCGGGCAAGATCAGGGATTGCTCTTTGCACATATTTTTGTGTTAGTTGAGACGGAAATCCACTGATCCTGTGATAGATCTATTGCATGCCGAATCGGGTGCTTTACAAAAGCCAGAGCCCATGATATTATTATTTTCGTCTGGCCCCATAGGATAACGGCTAGTCCACCGGATTCTCAGTCCGAAGGTCGGGGTTCGATTCCCCGTGGGGCTGCCAGGGTTAAATAGCTTTTTTCTCTAAAATTTTGTTGTAAAATCTCCCGAAAGGGAGATTTTTTTAAGGTGAACGCACAGCTCAATCGAGTATTTGCGAGGCAAAATACAGTCATTGATTTGTCCAAACGCTACCCACTTTAGAGTGCTTTATTTAAAATGAATGATGCAACTTTACCACGTATCACATTACCTATCTCTCCACCAGGAAAGCGATGCAAAAATTTCCTTGATAGCCCATTTTTTACATCCAAATGAGACTACGGATCTCACGAAGTGCGTGTATGTAACAGCTAATAGAAAGGAAGAAGAGAAGGGAATCGGAAACAGGAATCGAGGATATGGAAGTCAATTCTGACCTGTTCGAGTAGTAAAGACCAGAGCATGTAATATACTCCCAAAAGTGAGACAAGTATAAGAGGTTGAGATCGAGCATTCTAAGGCATCCATCCCCGAATCTGGCATTGAATGACTCGCTGAAGCCATTCTGTTGTGGCTTGTCCTTCTCTATGAACTCATGCCTTATCCTGGCATTGGAGAGGAACCTGTTCAATCTCCCCTCTATGAACTCGGAGCCATTGTCAGTTCTGAAGATTCTCGGTCTTGAATAGAGGGCTATTGACTTTTCAATGACCGGCAACACTCTGGATGCGGGAATGGAGAAATCTACCAGTGTTCCAACGACGAGCCTTGTGAAATTGTCAATCACAATAAGGATTCTGAGCTTTCTACCTCTCAGGTACAACTCGAGGAAGTCGGCGGACCAAACATTAGCCGGATACTGGTGTCAGGTTCGACGGAACGGCAGAGCTGGCATATCTCCTCAGCACAGTGGAGAGTCGTCTACATTATTCCATTGAGTGAACCGCTTATAATATATATCTACTGGCTTTTCTTTGAAGAGGGGAACGATAACGGTCTTCTTTCCATACCGATTCTCAATCTCGGGGCATCGTATTTATCGGGAATAGTATCCATCTGGAATCTATCGCCGTTCATACTAGTCGTTGCATCACTCTGCACGAAGACAGGTTTTTTATTAGTCTTTCTTAAAGAGCTGTCGAAAGGAGAGTTGAGAACCTGTAATAACGATATATATTATTTTTGATTGCGGAAAACAATTAGATATAGAATTTCGGAGCAACGACCAGAGAATCTCAGGATATTACAAATGAAGGTTCCTGAAAAGCCATAGATACCTGACAAGACAATAAAGAGCCATCGGGCAGACGAACGTATCTGACTGACAAGTTGGTATAATTCTTACAAGTGCAGAAATATCTCAGCAGGAGTATTGTTCCATCTTTTTGTTTCCTGCAGATCATTAAAAGGAGGTAATCGTTGTGAAGAAAGTCAGAGTTCCCGTAATTCTGGCACTGCTGATCATGGTCTTCCTGGGTGGGACCACGCTTTATGCCAAACTCACCTATGGATATGTGACACCCGGTCCGGATACATGGTACCGAAAAGACGTTGAGGGCTTCCAGTACGCGGCGAGTCTGGTCGGCGTCGAAGTTGTTGTGCTGAACTCCGACTACGATACTGAGAAGGAGATCGCCAATATCAACACTCTTGTCAACATGGGCGTTGATGGAATGTGCGTCTTTTCTTTCAATCCGAATGGCGCTTTTATAGCCGCCAGGGAGGCCGGTATGGCCGGGATTCCGCTGGTTGTAACCGACAACGTTGGACAGGTTCTCCAGTCCGAACACGATATAGTGGCCTGTATCGATTTCGACTGGGAGGGTATGGGTATTAACGTTGCCAACTACATCGCCAAGAACTACCCGGGAGAGAAGATAGCCTGCATAATGGGGCTCTTCGAACATGTCCCGGTCCAGATGTTCCGCAGTACTTTTGAACCGGAAGTCAAAAAGCTGGGCGTAAACACTATTGTGGCTATAAGAGACGGAAAGTACACCCCGACCGTTGCCGTAGATCAGGCCCAGGACTTGATAGAGTCTGGTTACGATTTCTCCATACTCTTCAGCTTCAATGAGGAGATGGCCGCAGCCATAGTCAGAATGCTCAAGACGAGAGGTCTGCTCAACAATCCGATCAAGGTCATAACCACCAACGGTGCCCCTTATGGTATTGAACTGATAAAGGAAGGTAGCATAATGTACTCGATCTCCACTTCACCCGGTTGGGAAGGGTTCGTTTCCTTCCTCGCGCTACACGCGTACACGCAGGGCTTGATAAAAGAGCACGATCAACAGATCCTACTACCGAACACCCCGATAACGCCTGAAACAATCGACGACAAAACGAAGGTTGTTCCATGGGATATCGATCCCGTCTGGATCGAACTGACTAGAGAATACTTCCCGCAATACAATTCCCTCTATTGAAAGTGAGATATTATGGGGATGGAGGGACAGACCTTCATCCCCATTTTGTTTATTCTTTTGTGAGGGGAAGAGAATATCATGGAGCGAAAAGAACTCGTTAAAATGGATAACCTGGTAAAGATATACGGACATCACAGAGCGCTGGATAGCGTCTCTTTCAACCTTATGGAAGGCGAGGTACACTGTCTGGTCGGTGAAAACGGAGCCGGAAAATCGACTCTTATAAAGATTCTTTCGGGCGCTATTTCTCCAGAAGCAGGGCAGATATTTATTTGTGGAAAAGCCGTCGGTTCTCTCAACCCCAGACAGTCGATAGAACTTGGTATCTCAACAATATATCAGGACGCCGAGCTCGTAGATTCTCTCACGGTGGCCGATAACGTATTTCTTGGCGACGAAAAGTCCGGTAAGTTTCCACTGATCGTTGACAGCCGCGGTCAGGAAAAAAGAGTAAAGGAGATCATCGACGCCCTGAAGATGAACTTACCGGTGGACGCTCTGGTGGAAGAGTTATCTGCTTCACAGAAACAGATGCTCCAGATCGTCAAAGCTCTCTACAGGGACTCAAAAGTGCTGATTATGGATGAACCGACCAGCTCACTTGGGATAGATGAGACTCAGGCTTTGATGGACATCGTCAGAAACCTTAGACGGAGGGGGATCGGGATAATATATATCTCCCACTATCTCGAGGAGATCTTCGATATAGGAGACCGTGTAACGATCCTCAAAGATGGTGTGGATATGGGGACCTATAACGTGGTCGATATAAAGGTCGATGAAGTCATAAGAAAGATGGTCGGTCGCGATGCTTCGCTTTTCTATAAAAGAGACTCCGCCGAAATAGGAGATACTCAGCTCGAGATAAGAGGTTTTTGCAAAGCTGGCACTGTTGAAGACGTGAGTTTGTCTGTAAAGCGTGGTGAGATATTCGGACTGGGTGGTCTAGTTGGCTCGGGCCGCAGTGAACTGGTATCTCTGATCTTCGGTGCCGATAGACCAGACAGAGGCGAAGTGGTTTTAAATGGAAGAAAACTAAGAATCAAATCGCCCGGAGATGCCATTAGAAAGGGGATCGCGCTGATAACCGAAGACCGCAAAAAATTGGCTATGTTAAACGGCCGTGATATCGTCGAAAATTCATCGCTAGTCCACAGCGAGAATTTCAGGGGTTTTTTGCTAAAAAAACGTGAGGAGAGAAATCTAACGAACGAAATCGTCAACAATCTATCGGTGGCCGTTCAAGACGAATCGCAAACAATTGAGGAGCTCTCTGGCGGAAACCAGCAAAAAATAATCATTGGACGCTGGCTGATCGACGACTCGTTAGTCTATATCTTTGACGAACCAACCAAAGGAGTAGATATTGGCGCCAAAGAGCAGATTTACGAGTTGATGACTGGACTGGCAAAAAAGGGGAAGAGTATCATCATGATCTCTTCCGACATGCCAGAACTTCTTTCGATGAGCGACAGGATCGGTGTCATGCGCTATGGCCGGCTCGTGGAGATACTTGACAATACAGGGATAAAGGAAGAGGATCTTATCAAGCGCTTCATAGGAGTACAATGAAGTTTGGGAGGTAATTGCAATGAATAGTACGGAGGCTTCTCAAGAGACAAAAAAAGTACTTTCGAGAAGGAGGAGTTCGATACTTAGAAGCCAGTGGTTTTTCCTTCTAGTGGCGGAGATTATTATCGCGGTCATAACCGGAATAGTCAACCCCAGGTTCTTTACAACCAGCAACATCATGAACATACTCGAGCAGATAGCGGTTCTTGGAATAGTCTCCTCTGGTATGACACTCCTAATAATCTCCGGGGAGATAGATATATCGGTCGGGGCTAATATCGGGCTCTCTTCCTGTGTGATGGCCATGATGATAAAGAGCGGCAACGGTTATCTGCTCCCGGTTATCGTGGGAATCGCGCTAGCAGTTTTCAACAGTCTACTGGTGGGTATAACGGCAAGAGCCTTCAAAGCTCCGTCATTTATAACATCTCTTGCATTTACCAGTGTTTTCCAGGGCGTGGCCCTGGCAATAACCAAAGGATCCTTCCAGACTATATACGGGCAGTTCGAGTTCATTGGAACTACACGTCTCTGGCAGATTCTTCCTTTTAGTTTCATAATCAGTATAGGTGCTTACATAATCGTTCATTTTCTGCTCTCCTACACCAAGTTGGGCAGACGAACCTACGCTGTCGGAAGCAATCCTTCGGCTGCCTACCTATCTGGAATCTCCGTGAACAGGTCCAAACTTACGGCTTTTCTCTTGAACGGAATCTTCATAGGCATAGCATCCATGGTGCTGCTATCAAGAATCGGTGCGGCACAGCCTTCAACAGGAAGCGGGATTGAGCTCAAGGCAATCGGAGCGGTCGTAATTGGAGGAACGCCACTTTCTGGAGGGAAGGGTAGAATAATCGGGACTTTTTTCGGTGTGCTTCTAATGGGTTTGATATCCAACTCGCTGAACATGCTCAGGGTAAATCCCTACTTTCAGACTGTCACGTTCGGCGTTCTCATAATAGCTTCACTGGCCATCAGCGTGCTCAGTACTTACAGCAAGCGCGGAAATATAAGAACTTTCTTCGGAAGAAAGGATGAAAAGCGGTGAAAAGACAGAACTTCGAGATCGAAAACGACAGAATCCGCGAGCTTTTTCTAAAAGAAAAACACCGGGAACCGGAAAGATTCGCCAGAAGAATCGACCTATCATGGAGTGTCTGGATGTTCGGTCTTGAACCTATCGAAAACTCTGTGGAGAGACTTAAGAGAAACGGATTGAGCTTTTTAGAGCTCAAAGGCGACATTTCGATGGAAGTCGAAAAGGTTAGATTGGCAATCGATAGGTACGGAATGGCCATTTCAGGCGTTTGCGGTCTCTTCTCACCGGACAGAGACCTTTCCAGTCCCGATGCGGAGATCTCTGGAAGGGCTATCGAATATATACTCAGAGAGATCGAATTCATCTCAAAGCTCGGCGGAAAATACATGATAATCGTACCCGGAGCCGTGGGAAGACCAAAAGCCATTGACTCACAGGAATTAGAGCGGAGTGCGAAGAACCTAAAGACATGCGCTAAAGCCTTCTCTGCGGTCCGAGTGGCTGCCGCCATAGAGCCAATCCGTTCTGCCGAGGTTAGCATCGTTCACACAGTGGGCGAGGCCATTGATTATATCGCTTCAATCGATGAGCCTGCCATCGCGCATCTTAATGGTGACATATATCACATGCTCAACGGGGAAAGACACATTGGCCTGGCTATCCTAGAATGTGGCGATAGGTTGATGAATCTCCACATCGCCGATAGCAACAGGGACGCGCCGGGAAAGGGAATGATAGACATTGACATGGTCATTATGGCCTCTTATCTGGTTGGCATGAATAGACCGGGTAGATTTCTTACCTTCGAACCGCTTGGACCATACCCCGACCCTTACGTATTATCCACACAACCATGCAATGTAGATGTTATGGAGAGGCTGGTCAGCGATTCTGTGAGTTACTTCCGTGAAAGGGAAGAGATAGTCAGATCACTTTAAAAGGGGGAACAGCAATGAAAATAAGCTTCCACACAGATGCCTTCAATTCGGCAGTATTCAGCTTTGAAAAGGCTCTTCAATGGGCAGAAAAGAACGATGTGCACTTCATTGAGCCAGGAGTGATAGATGGCGTCTCATGGATTCACGGTCTGGGTTATTTCCCGCACGTATCGCTCGCGGAAGACCCAATGAAAATGCGAAAAAAGTTAGAGAGCTACGGTGTTTCGCTTTCACAAATTGATTCGGCTTTCCCGCTCTCGGGTGACGATGGTCTCTATTTTGGTGTTCCGTACGTTCTGAAGTCCTTGCCATGGGCTAAAATAGCCGGTTGCCCCAATATCGCCACGACCGACGGACTTAAGAAACCCGCTGGCTTCAGTGACGTTGAAGCCCTCGAACTTATGAGAAGGGCCTATGGCACTATCGTCGAGACGGCTGAGCTCTACGGGATCAACATAAACATAGAGGTCCACGGCTACTTCACTACCAACCCCGACCTCCTCGAATTGATGCTCGATTTCATCGATAGTGACCGTCTAGGACTAAACCTGGATACGGGCAACAGCTTCATCGCCGGCAATGACCCTGTGGAATTCTGTAAACGCTTTATCGGAAAAATTAAGCACGTACATATCAAAGATGTATCGGAGAGCCTGGCAGCTACTATGAGGGGAAAAGATACGGGAATCGGGATAAGCCACTCGGCCATCGGCGAAGGGGTGAACGCCGGAAATATCAAAACGATACTCCGATTGCTCAAGGAATATGGATACGACGGCTACATAAGCATGGAATGCGAAGGCATGGGCGGACCTCTAATCGAGAAGTCGCTTGCCTGGGTGCGGGCGACACTGAAAGAGCTGGGAATCCCTGAGGAGAAGGAGCCTGAGTTCTGCGATTGAACGATCTTTTTATTTCTTACTTTTAACCGGCATGCTTTTTCGAAGGGCAATCCACAATCTGGGATAATTGACCCTTTCTTCGAGGGCTATAGTGGCTCTTTTGACCTCAGTGGTGGTTACCGGCTTGACAAAGCTCCAATGTATTGTATTATTTATACATCGAGTCGAAAGAACCGAGAGGAGATGTAATCGTGTCGAACGCAAGGACTGAACCGGGGATTACTATCTGAATTTCCCTCCATGGACCGCGATCATATCCGGTCTTTTCTCTCGAGTACCGCTTGTTACTTTTCCCTTAATGAAAACCTCAAGAGCAACGTTCATAATTGAATCATCGGATTTTGAAATATATAAGGACAGGAGGAGACTTATTATGTCGGGGTTTAAAGATGTGGACCTGAAACGTCCCGCTGCCAAGAGGGAGGAGGAGATTCTCTCTTACTGGCGCGAAAATGCACTCCCGGAGAGGAGCGTGAACGAGAGGGAGGGATATCCGGAGTTCGTCTTTTTCGAAGGGCCGCCAACGGCAAACGGGAAGCCCGGTATTCACCACGTTATTTCCAGAACTCTGAAAGACTGCATATGTCGCTTTAAGACTATGCAGGGGTACCAGGTGAAGAGAAAGGCCGGCTGGGACACCCACGGTCTCCCCGTCGAAATCGAAGTAGAGAAGCAACTCGGCTTTTCGTCGAAGCAGGAGATAGAGGACTACGGCATTGAAAAGTTCAATCATAAGTGCAAGGAATCAGTATGGAAGTACGAAAGCCAGTGGAAGAAGATGACCGAGCGAATAGGTTACTGGATAGATATGGAACATCCCTATATCACTCTCAACGATAACTACATAGAATCAGTATGGTGGATTCTCAAGCAGTACTTCGATGCCGGTCTTATATACGAAGGACACAAGATAATGCCCTACTGCCCCAGGTGCGGTACACCTCTTGCTTCTCACGAAGTGGCGCAGGGTTACAGGGACGAGACGATAGATTCTATATACGTCAAGTTCAAATTGAAAGGTAAAGACAATGAATACTTCCTTGTCTGGACTACCACGCCCTGGACGCTTCCTTCCAACGTCGCGCTGGCCGTAAACCCCGATTTTAACTATGCGAAGGTCGAAGTCACGCTCGATACAGGCAAAAGAGAGTATTACTACCTTGTCAGAGAGAGACTGACAGCTCTTCTCGGGAGTGATGGGCATTACAGTATTGTTGGGGAGATGAAAGGAAGAGAACTCCTCAAGATGGAATACGAACAGCTTATTCCTTACGGAAAGGTAGATAAGAAAGCCTTCTATGTGGTACCCGGCGACTTCGTTTCGCTTGAAGACGGTTCCGGCATCGTCCATATGGCACCGGCTTTCGGCGAGGATGACAATATACTGGGCAAGAAATTCGATCTGCCGATGCTCCAGCTGGTTGATAGAGAAGGGAAGATGACACAAGAAGTAACGCCATGGGCGGGTATGTTCGTCAGAGATGCCGACCCGCAGATCATACGTTACCTCAAGGACAGAGACCTCCTTTTCAAGAAGGAAAGATTGACCCACTCCTACCCCTTCTGCTGGCGGTGCGACACGCCGTTGCTTTACTACGCCAGAAAATCCTGGTATATAAAGACAACTGCCTACAAGGACAGACTGATAGAGATAAACAACACGGTGAACTGGTATCCGAAGTTCGTCGGTGAGGGTCGCTTCGGCAACTGGCTCGAGAACATGGTTGATTGGGCGTTGTCCAGGGACAGGTACTGGGGAACGCCGTTGAATGTATGGAAATGTGAAAGTTGTGGTTCGCTGACTTCGGTAGGTTCAAGACAGGAGCTCATCGAGAAAGCAATCGAAGATATAGCACCCGATATAGAGCTCCACAGACCGTACGTAGACGATGTACATCTTCGCTGCGAATGCGGAGGTACTATGAGCAGGACCCCCGAAGTCATAGATTGCTGGTTTGATTCAGGCTCGATGCCGGTCGCCCAGCATCACTACCCCTTCGAACATAGAGAGGAGTTCATGGAAAAACTCTTCCCGGCCGATTTCATCTGCGAAGGTATAGACCAGACAAGGGGTTGGTTCTATTCACTGATGTCTATCTCGGCCTTCCTCTTCGACCAATCACCCTACAAAAACGTTCTGGTGAACAACCTGGTGCTAGACAAGAGCGGTCAGAAGATGTCCAAATCGAAGGGTAACACTGTTGATCCGTGGGAGATAATCGAAAAGTACGGCGCCGATACGCTCAGGTGGTATCTGCTTGCCGTTTCACCACCGTGGGTACCCACTAAGTTCGATGAAGAGGGTGTAAAGGATACTTACAGCAAGTTTTTCGGCACTCTTCAGAGCGTTTACGCATTCTTCACCATGTACGCGAATATAGATGGTATCGACCCGGTCGATTTCGAGCTGCCCGTGAAGGAGAGGGAAGAGATAGACCGTTGGGTTATCTCCCGGCTAAATACACTTATAGGGCAGGTAACAGACTTCTTGAACGGTTACGATCTCACCAAAGCCGTCAGGGCGATACAGGGCTTCGTCATCGAGGAGGTTTCTAACTGGTACGTTCGAAGGACCAGAGACAGGTACTGGACGAGCGAACTCGACTCTAGCAAGAAGGGGGCCTACCTGACGCTATACGAGATACTTCTCACTGTGGCCAAGCTTATGGCACCGATCGCGCCCTTCACTGCAGAGGAGATATACAGAAACCTCACGCATGGAAAGGAAGACTCAGTCCACCTGCAGTTCTATCCCAAAATGGATGAGTCTCTCATCGAGCCTGAGCTGGAAAAGAGAATGGCGACGGTTATGGACCTGGTAACCCTCGGAAGGGCCTGCCGTAACAAAGTGCAGATAAAGGTTAGACAGCCGCTCCCCAAGATTCTTGTCGATGGCGGTATCAAACCCACCGTTGAGTCGATGAGGGAACTCATACTCGAAGAGATCAACGTCAAGAAGATCGAGTACATAGAAGATCTGGGTAAATACGTAAAATACGAAGTGAAACCCAACTTCAGGATAATGGGTCCGAAATTCGGGAAAGACCTCAAGGCGATAAGTGCAGCACTTAAAGCCCGGGAGGCTGCCGGCATTGTCTCGACCATAAAGCGAGAAGGAAAGCTCTTTCTCGAGATCGGTGGGAACAGTTTCGAATTGATGGAAGAAGATCTGGACATAAGGATACAAGAACTGGCAGGCTTCACCTTCGAGATGAGCGCCGACAATTTTGTCATACTCGACACGGAATTGACTCCGGATTTGTTGCAAGAGGGACTGGCCAGAGAGATGGTCTCCAAGATACAGACGATGCGGAAGGACGCAGGCTTCGAAATAACCGACAGGATAAGGGTTTTCTACTCCGGGCCGGAAGAAGTGGTCAGGGCCATAATGGTCTTTGAGGCTTACGTAAAGGAAGAGACTCTTGCCGACAGTCTTACTCCGGACGATAGCATCCAAGGCGGGACAAAATGGAATCTAAACGGTTACGATACAATTATAAAGATCGAGAGAATCGCAAAGGAATCGTTATAGAGACTATCTTAGCTTAAGACAGACAAAAACCGGGGGAAAATCTCCCCCGGTTCTATCAATTGACGATTATATTCACAATGATATTCGGGTCAAGAACTCTGAAAGTGAAGGATTCAGCTATGAAAAGCTCCACTTCTTCATCGGAATGACTGTGATAGCCAATTTCAAAGTCTCCACCGATTACCATTTCCAGGTCTTCGTGGTCTTTAGGAAGAAGCAGTCCTCCCTGGAGGACCCTGCTCACGACTATGTCAGTACCCAGCAAGGATTCGATACGTTTGACAAGAGGGTAACCCTGTACGTGGGAGTTGAGCATTGCCAGTGTTTCGGGGTTAACAACAAGAGCGAAGGGTCCACTGGCGAAGTTGTCCTTCAATTTCTGGACGGCCCTGGCTAGCGACTTCACTATTTCTTCGGGCTTTTTACCCAGCGATACAGGCTCGGTTTTGGCCTCCTTCACAAGGCCCTTTATCATACCGGCTTCGAAACCGTTGTATATTGCGTTCTCTTCGAAAAGCGCTATCTTTCTGGCGGCCTCTTCAAGCGGTCCGAGATCGGGATCGGCCGTTCCCCTGTCTATGTTGTCCAGTTCCCAGCGGTTCAATCTGAAAGGGATTCGTAATTCCACCAGAGGCTTTGCCTTCCTGAGACCTGCGCCAACCTCATTTCCCGTCTCGATCAAATCGAGCCTCCCCTCTGGCAGGAAAGAATACTCCCAGCCTTTCGGCCCCACAACATTAATCACCCTTCTGGCCGAAAGATAGTTCTTTAGAACCTGACCGACTCTGTTGTTGACTTCCTTCCACGCCTCGCTCGAAAGCGGGGCGAGCTGTCTTTTGAATATATCCACACTCATCTCCCCCTTATAGCTTTCCTATCTTCAGCGAGCCATCGCCTGACTGACCGCCGGTTTCTTCGACCTCTGTAACCGGTGCAGATGTGAAGAGATAAGTCCTGAGCTGCTCGTCCCAGCCATCCATGTTTCTTCTGAGCCATTCGAGAGCCATGCAGGCATGCTCAATCTCCTCGTCGCGGTTGTGAGCCATGATAGCCTTCAGTTCTGGGTCAGACGAAGCCTCTACTCTTTGATTATACCAGTCGATGGCCTCGATCTCTTCCTTGAGGCTGTTCAAAGCCCTGGAGATGTTTCTAGCCTTTTCATTAAGCACTTCGTACGGTTCATGATAATTGCTCATAACGGACCTCCTTTTCTAAATTCGGTGAGCCTTACTGTGAGTATGACTGGATAGGACAACTTAGGGTTTAAGCCATAAAAAGCATCGTTTCGTTCACAGCAAAAACAACAGCTTCCTCAAAACCTCGAAATAGTCGCTCTCTGTGAAAGTCAACGTCCTGTCATCTGCTTTCTCAACCCCAGGGAAGAAGGATAATCTGTGGGTCTGTGTGTGTTCTATGTACACGATCTCTACTTCAAACTTTTCCGGAAGGGTCATAGGCTTTATGGAGCCGTTCGAAATAGCCCTTGAGACGCCCTCTTCAATCAGCCTTACGACTTTCGCCGGATGGATCGAATCAACCGATGAGCCGCTTCCGGTGTTGGTTACGACGGTCTCTATACCCGGGACTTTATCACGGGCGATCTTTGCAATCCCCGCATCACCGCTCAGAAAGACGACTGGAACCTTATAATATGCTGCCGACATTGCGTTCATAAGGAATTCGCTCACCAGTTCTCCGTTAATTTTCAAAGAGAAGATATCACCTGTCATCGTGTGCGAAAGAGGGTTGAGCCCCCTCCCGGATGGCGAATGGTATCCGGTGAAAACGACGGCGTCGAAGGATGCGTCTATTCCCTGCATCATCATGAAAGGATCCCTGGCCCAACCCCTGATTATCCTTACGCAATCGGGTAGCGCTGACGGGTCGATATTCCTGGCGCTACCGTGAGCATCTCTTATTAATATCTCCGAGGCTCCAGACTTCATGGCCCCGCTTATCGCGGCGTTCACTTCGGCCGTCATCTGCCTTGAAAAGTACGTGTAATCGGCGTGACCTTTGTTTGTTTCATCCCAGGAAGCTATCCCGGCCGTTCCCTCGATGTCTGCACTAATAAATACCTTCAAGAAAATACCCCCTTGTTTACTTTCCAGAATAGTTGGCTATCATTTAATACTATCCGTCGAAAGATGTGCGGTGCCTAATTGCCTGATCTTACGCTTGCGGTATGTTGGACTCACAAAAAGTCATTTTGGGCTATATTCAGGTTCGCGTTGTTCATTGCGAGAAGGGATCGCGAATCGAAGTTCAGGACACATTTCTGAAGTGCTGCAGAGATTACACCAGTTTGCACTTTAACAGAGCCTTTCTGGCGAGTTTATCGGCCATTTCGTTATAAGAACTTCCGCTGTGCGCCTTTATCTTCACCCACTTTATCGAGAGTTTTCCTGCGATTTCTCTCATATGCTTTCTGTACTCGATAGTGCGCGGCGTCTTCGCCTGCCAGTATTCTTCAGCCCAGCCGCATAGTCCTTCATAATCGTAATGAATTTTTACTGCCGTTATGGACTTCTTAAGGCAGAAATCCACGGCCTTTTCGACAGCAACGATCTCTCCAGCGACGTTCCGCATATTCGTATTGTCCCTGAAACAGCCCGAGATCATTCCTATCACTAAACCGTCTTCTATTATTACTGCTGCATATGATGACACCTGGCCGCGACTACTACCGTCCACGAAGATATTAACCCCTTTGAAACTGTGGCCGTTGAACTCCTCCCAAAGCGAAATCAAACGTGCCTTTTCCACCGGTCCGGATCGGCCTTCGACCACGATTCTTCTGTCTCCATTTGAGTTACTGTATATTTTAATCGGATATATCGTTCTGATCTGTACGAAATAATCACCACCGCCCTCCACGGTACATTTTATCCCTTTCTCTATGAGAAAAGCGCAGAAGTCATCCGCCGATTTATTCAGAAGAGTTCTCCAATCTTCTGTGCTCAAAATACGTACAGTCCTTCTATAATATCAAGCAGTAATACAGTCAGATACCCGGCCATCGCGATGAATGGGCCGAAGGGGAGTTGCGCAAGCCTGTCAAGCTTTCTCCTCTTGAAGGCCGATGTGATTGCGTAAACGGCTAATGCCACCAATGAAGCTATCATTATTGTGTACAACGAACCAATTATTCCCGTAGCCAGCGAGAGGACCGCCAGCAGTTCAACATCGCCGAACCCAAAACTATCCTTCCGGAACTGGTTGGCGATAAGAAAGAAAGCTACCATGGCACCGGTTACGATTAACGCTCCTATAAGATTCTCCGGGAAGCGGCCCCGGAAGAAGGCCCAGAAGAAACAGCCCAACCCTACCAGTATCACTCCCGAATCGGGTATCATGTAATGCTCCAGATCTATAAAGGCAGAAATAACTAACCCTGTAACCATAAGAGAAAGCGAAATCGCCTCAGACAGCGGAAAGAGCACGGCATTTAGCACATAAAGCGAAGCCGTTATAAGCTCTACGAGCGGGTATCGGGGCGATATTTTCGAACCGCAGTACCTGCATCTTCCTTTAAGGATGAAGTAGCTTAAAATTGGTATGTTGTCCTTCCAGGCCAGCTCGTGCTTACATATAGGACAGATACTTCGTCTGGGCTTGAATATCGTGTATTCCTTCGAAGGTATTCTATAGATCAGGGCGTTGGAAAAACTACCGAAAACCAGTCCAAAGACGAAAAAAAACGGTACGATAAGCATTATAGAATACCACACTGTCTTCTCTCTTCTTCTGTGAGGAATTCGTTGAAAAGCTCCTTCTTTCCGTAGAAGTACCAGAGTTGACCCTTCTCGAAGGATTTCATGAGCCTTCTGGCTTCCTCGCAGTTCTTGAGTTTCATGAAAGTTACCACCAGAAGCATCTTTAGCTCGGGTTTTTCCGGTTCTTTCTTAAGAAATTCCAGAACCTGCTCCTGAACTGTGTCAAAACGACCGTACCTGAATTGAGTCTTGGCCCAAACTTCGATATCGTTTATATAGACAGGTCGGGAATTGAGTATCTCCTCTTCGATCTTCCTTGCCTGTTCAAAATCGCCTGCCTTCTGACACAGCTCAACCATTTCTGCCTTGGTGAGGATACTTGAGGGATCGCGCTGGGAAAGCGTTCTGAGAACGTTCATCGCCTCGTCTATTCTGCCTGCCTGTATATAGGCGTCGGTCAACATGAAATAAGTTACCAGATGATCGGGGGCCAGTGAGATCTCCCGTTCCCAGTATTGAGCTGCTTTATCGTACTCCCCACGGTTATAATAAGTCTGGCCGAGGAAGGAATGTGCACTTAAAAGGGAGGGGTCGATCATAAGAGCTTGCTGAAGCCATCTTATACCCTCCTCTTCGTTTCCTTCTTCAAGAAAGATGTTGCCCTTTAGCTCGCACAGAGTGGCTTTGTCAACGTTTGCATCCATTAATAGATCGAGAAACTTCTGTGCGCTTTCGTAATCGCCTCGGTCGGCTATGGAAAGTATCTTGTCCTGAAAACCGCTGAAAGTACCTCTCGCGAAGTTCTTCACTGTGAGTCCACACTCGTTCATGTACTCGATGAACTCAAGGTACTCTATTGGAGCGTAGATCTCCGGCACGACAATATCCTCGAAGGCCACAATTAGAGACTTCAGAGTTTCGAGATCCTTTCCTATCTTAGTGCTGCCGAGATCCTCAAGGCAGAGATTGAGGTCTCCGTCATAAATCTGATCGAGAATCGCTACCGAGAAAGGCAAAGTATCCGTTATCGAGTAGATGTTACCGTCATACTTGAGGCGAATCAATTCCATCTCCCCACCTCTTTTCCGTGTTTCTTAGAATATACCATGTCTGCGACCTGATAACACTAACGTTGCCTTATATTGCGAGAAGTGGGAGCAATGGAATTTCTTCTTCGCAGAATCAACAATGCTTACTTTATTCCTTTGACACTCCCCATACCTGAAGGCAGGGGATTCTTGGGTGATTAAACCGAAGACCGTTTCTGGTATCGGAGTATGACCCCAAGTTAAGGGCTGTGCCAGCAGCCCGTCCCTAGGCAGAGCATATTAGCTCCTAGGGCTGGCAGACTATCGCTTACGCTACACCATCTGCCACAGACTATTA